>JACCEA011494879.1_pt1 | contig 22939 bp, 15 predicted proteins | sample 7449851 | NCBI WGS metagenome assembly JACCEA01 (sample SAMN15323453, study PRJNA562643) | freshwater metagenome | isolation source: river surface water | place: USA:Blue River Watershed | collected 2017-08-18 | reverse complement strand
GGTCGCGGGTTCGAGTCCCGTCCGCTCCGCCACTTCAGAAGCATGCCTTTGAGCGTTAGCTCACTCCAGCGCGGAGCGGTAGTTCAGTCGGTTAGAATACCGGCCTGTCACGCCGGGGGTCGCGGGTTCGAGTCCCGTCCGCTCCGCCACTTCCTCTGATAATCAATATATTCCTATGTTTTACTAGTCCAAAACTTCAATTGAAGCCCGTAATGCTAAATTAATTTCAATTGCGTCATGCATTGGTTTGATCGCTTGCTAAGACATCACAATACTGATTGACCCAAATCACTGTTTTCAATTCATTTGCAGAATAACGTTTTGATCTTGGCAGGAAAAATTTTCTGTAACTGCTAAGCTCAAATCGCTAGCCCCATGAACAACTGGGTTACAGAGTGATGCATTTAAAGGATGCTAGCGATTTCGTCCGTAAACCTGAAACGGAGTGTAAAGCATGAAGGGGAGTGTATGGATCCGGTCAGTGTGATAAATAAAGATGTCAGCCATCTTGAGTTTCTAACCTTTACTTTAGGTGGAGAACACTATGGGTTAGATATCATGCAAGTCAAAGAAATCCGTGGTTATGAAGCAGTGACCAAAATTGCCAATGCGCCAGATTTTTTGAAAGGCGTGATTAATCTGCGAGGCGACATTGTCCCAATCGTTGATTTACGCATTAAATTTAATGTGGGGATCCCGACTTATAATGAGTTTACCATCGTTATTATGCTGCATATTGCTCAGCGAATTGTTGGTATTGTGGTGGACTCAGTCTCTGATGTGATTCATTTAAATTCGCAAGACATTAAACCTCCGCCAGAATTTGGCGTCGCGTTTGATAGTAAATTTCTATTCGGTTTAGCCCCTGTAGCCGACACTATGGTCATCTTACTGAACATCGAAGCTCTGATCTCAAGCAATGAACTTGGCTTATTTGACGCCGCAACCGTATAACGGCTGGATCTAGATCCTCGTTATGGTTTACTAAAAAAATAAACCGGGCAATTGCCCGGTTTAGCCAGTAAGCGGCTGAGTGACAAGGAAAAGATCCAGGAACACACATCACAGAACAGGAAGGTTCTGCCCATTATTATCTGCCGGTTCTAAGACAAAATTTTGACGTAAGGATGAAGGTTTTACGACGTAGCCAGAACGTTCAAAGTTTAATTGCCATTTGTCATCCAATTGTCATGCTCGCGAGTCATGCTGCACTCCAGCAAATTTGCAATGAGCTAACGCCTTCTTATTTGTTTAAAATCATTTAAATTCAATTTGTTAGCTCGCTTTTGAGGAGCTTTATCTTGAACTCTAGCCGAGTCATCTTTGGCATTTCTTTCGTGTTGTTGTCGTTATTTAATTGGCTTTGGCTCAATTATTGGCAGCAAAATGACATCCAAGCCCGATTATTGCGCGCGGGAACTATGGCAGAACAGCTCGCGACAACGTTAGAGGTTATTGCTGCCGACCGCATTCGCGCCATGAATGAGCTCAGTGGGAACTGGCCGATTGCCGCCGCTAACCAAGTGGATTGGTTTAATTATCAAGCCCGCAGTTTAAGCAAAATGTTACCGGGAATTTATGATGTTTGGTTGGTTGATCGGCAAGGGAGCATCATCTGGAGTATCAATCCATCCGTCAGAGGGCAAGTGCAACAACAAAATCTTGCTGCTGTCCTTGCTTCGTCAAGATATTCGAAAAGTGCGAGTCAACTCATTCACATCGACCGACGTCCCCTCGTTATTTACCAACAAGACGTCAACGTCAATCAGCAACCTTTATGGCATTTAGTGGCATTAATTGATGCGCAAGCCACGATCCAAGCTTTGACTGCAGATTTAGCAGCGAAGCCGTTTGCTTTTGAGATTGCTTCCGAAAACCAACCCTTGTATCAACTTGGGGAATGGGCTGAAACCGAGCCAGTTGCGCAGCAACGAGTTAATTTTGCTGGCAGTATTTTCTCGCTCAAAGTGCAAAGTATTGAACAGCAGCGATTAAACCTGAGAGATGCACTGCTACTCGGTGAGTTTATCGTTTTATTAGTGAGTGCCCTCATCGCAGCTTGGTTCCGTCAGTTTAAAAAAAATAAACAGGTGCAACAGGTGTATCAAGCGGCGGCGGATGGTTCCCCGGACGGAATGCTTATCTTTATGTTTCAAGGTGCCCAGCAAAATTTCGATGCGCTGCAATTGTTTAGCTTTAATAGTGCTGCCTTGGCGCTGTTGCCAACGATTCATCATCATGCATCATGGCATGAAATTGCTCTTGCTATGGGGCTCACTGACATTGAGCAAATAGTGGAAAAGGCATCGAATGATCCGATGTTTCATCAGCTGCTTAAAACCAAAAAAACACAGGTTGCTGCAGATTGGTTGGATATTACTCTGGTTAGGATCCCACAAGGGATCGCGATAACCTTGCGAGATGTGACGAACGAGCAAAAGTTACAGAAACAAATTCGTTATCAGGCGGATCATGATCAACTGACCGGATTATTGAATCGCTATGCATTTGGTCGCGCATTGGATGAGGTGATGAATTCTCGTCAAGTTTGTTATCTCTGTTACATCGATATGGATCATTTCAAAATCATCAATGACAGCTGTGGCCATTTAGCTGGGGATGATTTGCTGCGTAAAACGGCGGGTCTTTTAGCTGCCCATCTCGCGGCAGGTGATACGCTTGCTCGAGTCGGCGGGGATGAATTTTGTTTACTGTTGGTGAACCGTGACTTGCCTGCAGTTAAACTATTGCTAGATCAGCTGTTGCTGGCAATTAGTCAGTTTCGCTTTCAATGGCAAGAGCAGGTGTTTGTGATTGGAGCCAGTATTGGCGTAGTCGCGGTGACCGAACAATTCTCTGATGCAACATCGTTGATCCGTGCGGCAGATTCCGGTTGCTACCTTGCTAAGAATGTCAGTAGAAATAGCTATTTTGTGGTCGAGGAGCAAGAAGTTGCGGTCAATCATTTAGCGCAGGAGCGGAACTATTTGGCGATGGTCCGTCGAGCATTATTAACCGATAGCTTTGAATTGTATGCTCAACCCATTGTGCCAATTACAGGAATGTTAGGCAGCCATCTAGAGATCCTATTACGCCTGAAAGATGAACAAGGACAAATGATTAGCCCCGCAGTGTTTATTCCGCTGGCGGAACGGCAAGGCATTATGTGCGAGATCGACGTTTGGGTGGTGGGGCAGGTTTTAACAATTTTAGAGCAACAATTCTCTCAGTTACAGCATTTATCTGCGGTTGCACTAAATATTTCTGGCATCTCATTAAGCGATCATAAGTTTATGAAAAAAATAAAAAAGCTGATCAAAGCAAGTTCAGTTCCTGCTGAACTCATCTGTTTTGAGATCACTGAAACCGCCGCAGTCAGCAATATGGCGCAAGCCCAATTATTCATCCAAGAATTACGGCTGCTGGGTTGCCATTTTGCCTTGGATGATTTTGGTGTTGGCATGTCTTCTTTTGGTTACCTTCGTAATATGGCCGTTGATTTTGTCAAAATTGATGGCTCATTTGTCAAAGGGATGGCGAAGAATTCAACGGATGCGGTCATGGTGAAAGCAATTACGGACATTGCTCACAGTTTGAATAAGCAAGTCATCGCAGAATTTGTTGAAGATGAGGCAACTCTCGCACTGCTCGCCGAGTTTGGGGTTGAGTATGCACAAGGATATGGCATCGCTAAACCTCAACCCCTGCAGCAAGTTTTGCAAACCATTCGTTGTTGAAGCATTGATTTAGCATGTTTTCCCTGCGGCCACCTGAAAACAAAGCCGCAGGTAAAAACTGGTTAAATTACGGCTGACATTTCCCTTGCCGAGCTTGGATAGCAATAGCAGGATGATCAGTAAACACGCCATCAATCCAAGGTTGTTGCAAAATCCACTGGAGTTCTTGACACAGTGTTTGCCGCTGGCCTGAAGGCAATAAAGGTTGGAACTCCACTTCCGCACGGTAAGTATAGGGATGGATCTTTAGGCCCAACTTTTTGGCTTCAGCCAACCAAGGCACTACTGGGCCATGAGCATGGGGATATAAATTTTCACGCCATGGGCCAATAGCATCGGCATAACTGGCAATCGCTGCGAGCCCGTCAGTCGAGACCATGGTTTGATAGCGAGGCAACTGTGGAAGGAGTTCTGCCACAGTGCGGCGATCCTGCTGTTGCATGGCATAGACTTGGTCCCATGGATACGCAAAATTGTCCTTGGGCAGTTGACTGCCGCCACTGACATCCCCCAGCAGTTGGACGATTGTGATAGGGAATGGCAATGTATCGCGCCATGTTGACCAACGTTGCAGTGGGGCAATTTCAAAAGATTGGAGATACAAACGTTGCTGTCTAGGTAGTGGATGTTTTTCTAATTGTGCTTTTAATAAAAAGGCGATATCGGCTTCAAATTTTGGGGCTTGGTACTGAAAATAAGTCGGATGTTTGAGCTCCATATAAAGATCAAAGCGTTTGCCTTGCTGCCATTGTTGCTGATTCCAATAGAGAAAATCCTGAAGGCTTAACAGTGGGAATACATAATCCAACTTTGTATTGTTTGGCCTGATGGTGGGCTTGCTCTCTTTCAAACGCAGCGATTGCAACTCAGCCAAGGTAAAGTCTTCGCTAAACCAACCCGTGACAACTAAACCATCAATCATTTTTTCGGTTTTTCGGCTGGCAAACTCAGGTCGGTTGGCGACATCGGTGGATAAACTCAATTCATTCTCATGGCGGATCAAGAGTTGTTGATCGCGGCTCACCACCAAATCTAGTTCCAATACGTCTGCCTGCTGCGCAAGTGCCAACTCATAGGCTCGAAGACTGTGTTCAGGGGCATCGCCACTGGCTCCACGATGGGCGATGACGAGCTTGGTAGGCTCTGCCATCGCAACAGGACACAGGTATGCGGCGCACACCGCAAGCAGTAAATAACGCATGAATTCCATCTCCCTACAGTCGGATGTTTTCTAGCCTAAGCCTTTGATATTGCAATGGTATGACAGAAGTTGTGTTAATAATTATTCAATAAATTGATCACTAATTCGACTTAATTGCGCCATGTTTCTTTCATATTCAGTCGTCACCATAGCCCGCGGTTATGACATGTCCGACCATTTATTAAAACAATAGACAAATTATGGGAGATAGTAAGGTGATTCATTTGGCAAAGACGCCGTTGGCATTAATGATTTCATTGGCAATTTCAGCCCCAGTATTGGCTGGGCAGAACAATAGCAGTGTGATCGCTGCATCCTCCGTCAATGCGGCTGAGGAGCGTGATGTTGAAGTCATGACAGTTTCAGGGAAAAAACTAAGTTATGCCAATAACTTGGTTGACGAAAATGAGAAGTTGCTCAAATCACCCATCGGTAACGTGATGGATTTAGTCAATAATTTGCCTGGTGTGAATGTCGGTCAAGGCGACCCTTATGGCGCTGATGATTACACGACGGTTGTGAACATGCGTGGTTTTGTGATTGACCGGGCCGATCAACAAATTGGCATTACTATTGATGGCATTCCAAATGGTGGCTCGGCCTATGCTGGCGGTTCTAAAGCTAACCGTTATTTAGATAGCGAAAATACCGCAATGGTGGAAGTCGGTCAGGGTGCAGCGGATATCGGTTCTGCCTCGCTCGATGCCTTGGGCGGTACTTTGAATTTCATCAGTGCTACGCCGGAAATGGCACAAGGAGGCCGCTTTTCCCATAGCCAAGGCAGCTTCAATGCTCGTCGTGATTACTTCCGTTATGATACCGGCCAAATTTTAGGCAATACCACCGCCTATATCAGTGTATCGAATAGCTTTAATAACCGTTGGATTGGAACCGGCAGCAATGGTTTTGCCGACCGTTTGCATGGTGAATTGAAAGCAGTCACCGAGCTTGAAAACGTGAAAATCACTTCACGCTTATCTTATGACGATACCGAAGAAGATAACTATCAACCAGTCAGTTTGGCGCAATTTAAAGAAACTCCGCAATGGGATGGTTTAACTTGGAGCTGGACTGGCGATCCGGATATCGACCAAAACTATGCTGAAACTTGGTCAACATTGCGTGAAAACACTTTATTGTATGTGAAGACTGAGTGGAGTTTGAGCGACAGTCTTGCATTGACAGTGACCCCTTATTTCCACCAACAAGCGGGTCGTGGCGATTGGTTACCGCCCTACATGCACCATCCGGTTGATGCCAATGGCCAGGTGGTGAAGGCTGGGAACGTTAAAACGACCCGATACAAATACGTGGATGCGCAAGGCCGCCCCATTTTAGATCCAAATGCCAGTATTGTCGGAGCGAAGCGGGTTGCTTCGTATCGTCACACGCACTATGACAAGGACCGCAGTGGTGCGCTTGCTGAGCTGCGTTATGAGTTAGTTGACCATCAGTTACGCGCAGGGGTTTGGCTTGAAAAGCAAGACCGCCGACAAACCAGAGATTGGCATCAAGTGATTGATACCGCCATTTCCTATCAATTCAAGCATGAACCTTACTGGGTGCAGTTTGATGATGATTACAGCTCTGACGTGATGAAATATTTTGTGCAAGATGTTTGGAGTCTTGGCGATCTGCAGTTAACTCTGGGTTTGCAGCAGTATTTAGTCGATGTCAAACGGCAAGATTACCTCAACGGTCGCGGCAAAGATGAGTTAAATAGCGATTCGGATCTGTTGCCAAGTGTTGGCGTGGTTTATCCGCTCAATGACAATTTGGAGTTGTTCGCGGGTTACTCGCGGAATTTCAAAGCGATGACTGATAAGTTGCTGGAAACCAAAAAAGCCAGTGAATTGACACAACTAGAGCCTGAGACTGCAGATAATTTAGATGTAGGTCTGCGCTATAGTGGTGATGCGTTCAGTGCCTCGGCCACCTTCTACCAAGCCAAGTTTGATAACCGTATTGCGTTGTTGACCTATCAAACCAATCCAGACGGGACTCCAAACTATGACGCCGTTGGAGATGGCAACTTTGATAACGTCGGAGGGGTTGATTCAAGAGGGTTTGAAGGAAGTATTGATTACCGACTGACTGATAGTTTGCAATTAACCACAGCGTTGACCCTGAACCGCTCATTGTATGCCGATAATGTGTTTGGTGTTGCGACAAATCCTGCAGGTCAAACGGTGCAAATCATTGAGTACAAACAAGATCAGGAAGTGGCTGGTAGCCCGAAAAAGATGGCCAGTATTGGTTTAGCTTATGAGCATGAAGGTTACTTAGCGGGGCTTAATCTGAAACATGTGGGTTCATATTATGGCGCAGCCAAACACACCTTTGTTGGTAACAACAGTGTTTGGAACCGAGATGAAATCCCAACTCGCACCCTATGGGACTTGTATTTTGGTTATCGGAAAGAGATTGCTGGAGCAGGTTTGATTCAATCTTTAGAATTAAACTTCTTAATCAATAATTTAACTGATCAAGCGCACATCACGGGGGGTAGCGAAGGCGCCTATTTATTGGGTGCCGGCCGCAGTGCTAGTATGACAGTCAGTTTAGGTTTTTAATGCTTCCACTGGTGGAGTGGTAATCAAGTTAGGATAGATTGCCCTCTCGTAAGCAAAGTCAGCGTCTACAACCGGATTAAAAAGCCCTGCAAAATCAGCAGGGCTTTTTGTTGCATTGGATCCAGCTGATCTATGCTATTCGACGAAAGGAATGTTTTGCCCTGCAAAAACCGCATTAAGATAACTCCCAATACGCACGCCGGCCTGTTGTAGACGGATTTTGACGGTTGGTAAATGTTGGAAGTTGTAATCGTAGCTCAGTTCCAGATTTGCTGGATAAGTTGCTTCTCGCTGAGTTGCACTCTCAGCAATCCACTGCTTGACCTGAATGCTGGACCAATTTTTAACATCAGCCGAGGTGATATAACGGTTTAAAATGGTGGCTTGTTCGGTATAGGATAATTGCTGCGTATCGATCATTTCGCTATCCCATACTTTATGTAAATTGCTGTCTTTCCCAAAGTATTTTACTTTTACCTTGTTACCACCCTGATCATCGCGTGCTTTCGAACCCACATGAAGCGGTTGATGCAAATCACCAATCAAATGCACAACAAAACGCACCGCCAGTTGTTTATCGGCTAAAGAACTCTGTGGGTTTTGCAGGATCTGCGTGTATTTCTTTAGTGCAGTCACCGCATCGCCGACCGCGGGGGCGTCATGCGAATGATAATGCTCACCGTCACTTAATGTCACGTAGTGATAAGGATTGGCGGTTTTTTGCCAAAACAACTCAGGACTCGAACGCATTTCATCGGGGTAGGTGGCTGATTCTGCTAAAGTTTCCGCGCCCATAATCTTAGTTAATTGCTGTTTGCTTTGTTCGGTTAAATAATTTTCAGCAATTTGACCTGTGACGCGGTGGCCTTGTTGGCCCCACGCCCACGCTTGGCTACTGAGAGTCATGGTCACTAAAGCCATTGCTTGGCATGCTGTGGATAAATAGTTCATCGTGCTGCTCTTGTTGAAGGCTCGAAGGTTAGGGAGCCCGTGATTTGTGCCCAAATTGACGAATTGTTGATTCTATCAGGTGTTAAAAGCGCTGCTCAACCTTCATCTGGAATTCCCAAGAATTTATCTCTTGGCCGTTGCCCAAAGGTTTGGCGAAATCGAGGTGGATCACACTGTTATTGGCACTGCGTGAAGAATAAAAGCGAGCGCCAATCCCCACACTCCCTAACCAATTGGGCGCTTCATTTGGCATCAGTAAATCTTGATGGGTTGGCATTAATTCATTATTGGCTAAATTGGGCGCTTGGGTGAGTTGCCAGAGCTCACCGCCGCTGGCTTTACCGACATCAGCAAAGGCAACAAATCCGACATCTAGAATTTGATATAAAGTGATCTTGGGATACCAACGCAGTTCCATTGTGGCGAGCGTCCGCTCTAACCCATGTTGATATTGCACCGGATAACCCCGCAAACCCGTGTCGCCTCCGAGGGTGAGTGGTTCATCCAACACCAGGCGGTTTTGCCTCTGATAGTTTAGTTTGGAATACCAGCGAAAATTGTCATTCAGGCGTTTAAAATCTTCTAGCGCTACTGCGAATTGCACCTGATCACCACTGGCGACTCCAAGTGCTGCCGAGAATTCCAATGAGGCCAATAGCATATGGTCACTATCACCAAAGCCCTTTTCTACGTCATACCAAAGATGGGCACCTAAAGATTGATCTTCAGCTAAATCACTGCGTTGTAAGCCCAAACGGAATTGATGATGCCAACCAAAATTGAGATCTTCGGTGCGATTAATCAGATAAACATCTGATAGCACGCGATAATCGTGTTCAAAGAATTCAACGCCAAACCATGGATAGTTAAAGCGACGATCCGGAGGCAAGCCCAACGCTGGTTGTAATGGATCAGGACTAAATTGCCACTCATGGACACTGACGCCAGCTAATAAACGCCAGCTTCGGTTGTCCTCATGACTCATTAATAAGCCCGTGGCAAATTCAACCTGCTGTTCATGGGTGATGAATTGATTTTCTAATTCCCCATTATGATAAATTTGGTCGAGGCGTAAATCATCTAACCAAGTCATATGGAGCATAAAAGGGGTGGTGTCTTGATAAAACGGCTTTTCTAATTCGATAAAACTGCGACTACCATCATTATTATCAGTCCACTCAAAACGACCATAGCTATGAGATAAACTATCAATATCTAATAATGACAATGGGGTTAACAGTTTTAATTCGTAACCTTCTCGCAAATAATCGGATTGATACTTGGCGGAAAAGCGCACGCCATAGCCTAAGAAATTTTCTTCTTTAAAACCCAACGAATATTTATTGTTGCCGCCGCTTCGGCCAAATCCCAACGTAGGTAATAAACTCCAGTTATCCCAAGTTTCAACCAGGATATCTTTGGAACCGTCAGTATTGCATTCTGGCGCAACCGTAATTTTGGCATCTCTGAGGTAGGATTTTGCTCGTAACAACCGTTCTGCCTCAGCGAGATCTTTGGCCGTTGCTGTTTGCCCTTCTTGTAAAATCAACTCTCGAGAGATCAAGGTTTCTTTGGTCGTGAGATGCAGCCAATTTGCGGTGCGATGGATCCAGAGGTTTTCATCTGCATTTTCAGCAAAAATAGCATGGGGTTTGATCTGGATCTTGCCGATATTCAATTCAGCAGGATGGTCTGCCAAGGGCGTTGTGGCAGGCTCACGTTTTAAGAACCATTGGCATACATCATCAAAACGGACTTCTTCAGTTTGAGATTGCGGCGATTTGGACTCAGTCGCTTTTGCAGCACTGGGTGCTGCAGTTGCGCTTGCATCGGCTGCAGTGGCGGCCAAGGGCATGAACAAGGGCATCGCCAACAAACTGCAACAACAGCTTTGCTGGATAAATCTTCGCAAGGTGTTGCTTGGAAGTGTGTGCAAGTGCTTCATCATGACTCCTTAACCGCAAAAGTCGAATACAAATTTCAGCCTGGGCTATCGCTTAACTGCGGCTACTGCGGCACGACTGTAAGAAATCTAAATTTGCTTGATATGCTTGGGTTTGCAAGCCAAATGCCCCGATTAAACTATGGAATAAATAATCATGACTCAATTCAGTATGGCGTGACTTTTCCAGACATTCACGCGAGAGCTGTTGATATTTAGCAAATTCGTCAGACATCCACCAAATCATGGGCACATGTTTTTGTGCCTCTGGTGCCAACCAATAGGGCAGGCCATGCAGGAAAGTACCGTTTTCACCAAGGGACTCTCCATGATCTGAGACATACAGCATCGCACTTTGATACTCTTGCTGTGGTTGGACCATTGCAATCACCTGCGCCAGCAAATCATCGGTGGCAATTAAACTGTTGTCGTAAGCATTGACTAGTTGGTTCGGTTGGCAGAATTGGATTTGTTTATCGGTGCATTCCGGCACAAAGTGTTTATGTTGCGGCTGACTTCTGCGGAAGTATTCGGGACCGTGACTTCCCAATTGATGTAACACAATTATGCGATCTCTCGTGCTAGGTTTGGCGATTTCTTTCGCGAATGCTTCGAGCAATATCGCATCGTGACATTGGCCTTGTTGGCACAATGGGTTGGTGGTGTCGTTAAAAAGCATTTCCGATGTGACTCTATTACAAACCCCTTTACAGCCTGAATTATTATCAAGCCAAGTCACGGACACGCCAACTCGCTGCAAAACATCCAACACATTTTCACTATTTTTGGCAATTTCAGCGTCATAGTGTTGTTGATCAAGTTGAGAAAACATACAAGGCACAGAGTGCGCAGTGGCTGTACCACAGGAACTTACTTGACTAAAACTGACCACAGGCAGTTGACTGAGCTTGGGGTTCGTGGCCTTGGCGTAGCCGTTGAGTTGGAAATGATCCGCTCGTGCAGTCTCACCAAGGACTACGACCAATAAACGCGGCTTCGCACTTGGCGCAGCAACAGGCAGTACAGCGTCAGTTGCAATCGGTTGTAGTTGCGTTGGGAACTGGGCTCTAAACCACTGTTTGCCCACTGAAATACTGGCTGAGATAGGCGCCATTGGTAATGCTAAGTGTTTAATGTCTCGGAAATTTCTAAAAAATGGAATTAATTCAGCCCGAGAACTTGCGATTAATGAGCCTGCGAACAAACACCAAATTAAAGCCGCAATCAGTGCATGGAGTATGGATTTACCCAAGGGCATCGGGGTAATTTTAACAATACTCGCGAATAAAATTGGCAGGAGCATTTGACTGGCCAGTTGCAAAAACAAGGCAGTTGATAATAAACCTGCCGCTTCAGCGGTATCAGTTTCAACAGCATTTTGAATCATTTCCTTATCAATCAAGATGCCAAAGTTGGCCATAAAATAGTGACTCAGCGCAGCAATCAGCGCCAAACTCAAAAAACCTAGTTTGGGGATCTGCAGGCAACTCATCAGCCATATCAGCAGGAAGTTCACGAGCAGTAATAGCAGTATTAAGGTGCCTCGTAGCACCATCTGCTGGTTTGTATCGGCAAAGACTGCCTGGAAAAAAGCTTGATTAAACAATAGCGTTAATAGCAAGGCTGCAAGTAGATTAAAAATCTGTGGCTTTAAATCGACAGTCAGCAATTTTGCGAAAGGGCGGTTCAACTGAAACGACAAGCCCGAATGAATACCCGAATGAAGGCCCGAACGAAGGCTGGGCTGAATGCTGGCCGTCCTATGAAGTTTATTCATGATTACTGCTCTATTTTTTGCTGATTTGTCAGGGGAGCTTGTGATGTTGGGCTCAGTAATTTTTTGATATTGGGTAGCTGCACAAAAACGAACCGAGTGCTTAACCAACAAATGCTGGCACTGGCGATGTCGTGAGAGAAAAAGTGTGCGCCGCGCAGTTGTTGGCCAAATCCTAAAACAAAGCCAAGGGCACCGGTCAACATCAGCGCCCAGACAGCATGAACTCTGCCATGTGCACTCGCATTGGTTTGCAGCAAAAAGTAATAAATGCCGAACCAGGCAAACCCAATACTTGCATGGCCGGCAGGAAAACATTGGGTGTCGGCCATGAAAGCTGGCCTTGCGCTCAATAAGCCGATATATGGCAATTCACCGCCAAATTGTTGCAGATCCCAAGGGCACTCCATCGGGATTAAGCGTTTGAGCAGCGCGATGATGGCAAAATTGACCAGTACACTGAGTAGCAATAATCCAAAGGGCATTGCTGAGAGCTGGCGAAAAAATTGCGGGCGATACCATGTTGAGGGCCCAAACTTTTGCCAAAGATAGGTTCCAAGTAACAGCAGAATCACTAGCTGATTGAGTTGTCTGACGGATTGATGAAGAATTTGTTCAGTAAACCAATGATGCTGTAACTGCCAGCGACCGCCTTGCCAATCAAACAACTGTTGTGCCCAAATAAAATCAACGCCGAATCCTTGGAAAATCACAAAGAGGATCAGTGCAATAGCAAGCATGATTCGGGTGTTGAGTAATTGGATCATCAGCTGAGCTCCATTTCATCGTGGACACAGCTTAGAAAAGCAAACTTAAGAAATCCTTAAACTGAAGATTGCTTGTTTCTTAATGAGAAAAGCCCCGCATGATATGCAGGGCTTTTGATTGCAGTCAGAGTTTGCGGGGGGTTAAACGATTGTGAAGCAATCAAGGGCACTGTTGACTGACTGCCGTTTGTGTTTTCCAAGCGATGTTCGAAAATTCAACGATAGCTTGATGTTGGCTTTCTAAACTGAAGCTTTGGGCAACTCTTGAGAAGTCTAACCCTTGCTGAGCAAAACAGCGTAAATCAATACTGATGGTTTGCCACTCGCGGGTTGGTTTTAACAAGGGTTTTAAATCCACTTTGGCTTCGCATGGGCTTCCATTTTGATCGCCACAGCGCATCCCAACCCACAGCGGTCCTGTTAGGTCTTGGTGTAATTTCATTGTCACAGTCAGCGCGGCTTTTTGCTCAAGATTGGCTCGTAAGTCACGAGGGAAACTACTAATTAAACGCAACGCTTCCGCTGATTTACCAGAAAAATGCAATAACCGAGCATCTTCTTGTACCACCTTGTCGCTCGTTTTATAACGAAGTTCGCCTTGTTTTTGCACGCTAGCCACGACCGCAGCAGTTTGCGCATTGCTCTCGAGCACCAGCTGCCAGGGCATTTTTGGCGCTCGATCGAATAGCACTAGATCGCTGGGTTGTTGTGCTGTTTTTGGTAATGATTCATTGAGTTTCGAGAGGTTAGCGCTTGGTTTGGCATAGGAAAGGCCATAGCCATAGGCGAATAACGGTTTTTGTTGATCGCCTCGATTGACTGCTGTTTGTGTCGGAGTCGCTGGCCATGAAAACGACAGTTTACCTTGGAAATCATGTTGAACGCCGCCTTTGGCTTTTTGCAAAATCACATCGGCCACGGCATCGCCCTCAGAGCCTGGTAACCATAAGGCGACAAAGGCATCGGATTGGTTGATTTCAGGATTCACCCACATCGGGCGACCTGACACAAACAAGGATACGACTGGGATCCCTTGATCTTTCAATTTTTTCAACAAGGTTAAATCAGTCTTATGGCCGCGTTGAAATTCTAAGTTATCGACATCGCCATTGCCCTCGGCATAGGGCAATTCGCCAAATACCACAATAGCGACATCGGGTTTGGTTTTGAACGTCGCATCTTTACTTAATTCAATATTGCCACCTGCGGCTTTGACTTGCTTGGCGATGCCCTGATAAATGGACGAACCACCTGGGAAGTCGCTATTGGTGTTGCCCGTTCCTTGCCACGTAATGGTCCAGCCACCCGATTGCAGGCCGATATCGTCAGCATGGCTACCGGTCACTAAAATGCGTTGATTGGCGGCTAAAGGTAGCAAATTCTGATTATTTTTTAACAACACCAAAGATTTACGAACTGCTTCTTTGGCTACCGCACGATGTTCTGGCGCGCCGAGCAATTCCGCTTTTCCCGACAACGGACGTTTCGCTGGACTTGGGCGTTCAAACAGACCTGCTCTCAGTTTTACCCGTAAAATTCTGGCAACCGCATCATCAATGCGCGCTTGTGGGATCACGCCACTTTTGGCTTGTGCGATTAAATTCTCATATAAAGGTTTCCAGGCGGTAGTCGGCACCATATACATATCCAAACCTGCATTGGCAGCCTGTGGGCAATTCTCATTGGTGCAACCCGGAATTTGACCATGGCCGTTCCAATCGCCGACCACAAAACCATCAAAACCCATGCGATTTTTCAGCACATCGGTTAATAAATAACGGCTCCCATGATTCTTTTCGCCATGCCAGCTGTTGAACGAAGCCATCACACTTTGAGCGCCTGCGCCTAACCCGCCGACATACCCTTGCGCGTGGATATCAACCATCTCTTGTTCGGAAGCAATGTTATCGCCTTGGTCGATGCCATTGACGGTACCACCATCCCCTAAAAAGTGTTTGACGGTGCTGATCACGTGCTGATCAGTTAAAAACTTTTGTTTTGGATCGCCCTGCAAGCCTTTCACAATGGCGGCTGCGTATTGACGCACAATCTCGGGATCTTCCGAATAGCCTTCATAAGTGCGCCCCCAGCGGTCATCGCGCACTACTGCAACTGTCGGGGCAAAAATCCAATCAATGCCAGTCGCGCGAACTTCGGTGGCGGTGACTTTAGCAATTCGTTCGATAAGCTTTGGATCCTTGGCAGCTCCTAAACCAATATTGTGGGGAAAAATGGTCGCGCCAATCACATTATTATGGCCATGTACCGCATCTGTGCCCCACATAGTTGGAATACTGCTGCCATCAAGGCTGGCATCAATAGAAGCTTGATAAAGATCTTCTGCGAGTTTTACCCAATCGGCAGCCGTGGCATGTTTGTTATTATTTGGAAAGGCGCCGCCGCCATTTAAATAAGAACCGAAACCATATTTGCGCATGTCTTCGACAGTGATATCGCGAATTTCCGGTTGGATCATTTGCGCAATTTTTTGTTCCAGCGTCATCTGACTCATGATTTGCGCTAGGCGTTTTTCTAGCTGCGCATCTTTGGCAACCGCAGACGGCACCAATGGCCAGCGCGATAATTGTCTTTCTGCGTGGGTCTTGGTGGTTTTGTTTGCGATGGGTTCGCCAGCCTGGGGTTGTTGTGAATGCGCATGCCAACTGCAAGTAAGCGCGAATGCGAACAAGGAAGGGGAGCTGATTTGTCGCCATTTAGCGATAGCGGCCCGCTTTTTCATAACAAATTCCTCTAATGCTGGTGATTGAACATAAATCTCTGCGCAACCTGGTGAAAAATCAAGCTTGGAAGCGCTTACATTGATTGAAACATAATTAGCAGCTTTTTCGCAAGTTGCAAATTTTGCAAAGCAATACCTCGGATGAGTTCAAATGCTTAGTAACTTCTGAAAATGCGAGTTCGCTTGGTCTTGCTGAGCTCTTGTGGACAAACTATGCGCCAAAACTCCGAGCCCTTGATGTCTCGTCCGCATGGCATTGTGTCAGGGGGGGTGACAGACTCTTGGGGCAATTCATCAACTGACTTGCACAACCCAAAACTCCTGCAATAATTAGCTGTTGTAAGCGCTTACAGTTCGTGTAATATAAATTCAAAACACAGTCTTACTTCCGAACAGGAAGTCTAACTTAACGTCAGTGAATAACTATGACCTATCAATTGCCAGCCGATTCCCGCCTCGTGCAACCTGATTTTATTTTTGGGGTTGCGACTGCCTCTTTTCAAATTGAAGGAAGTCATGACAGCCGTTTACCCTGCATTTGGGATACGTTTTGTGCCACTGCGGGGAAGATCCGAGATGCATCTACAGGCGAGATTGCTTGCGATCATGTGCGTTTATTTCGAGAAGATGTAGCATTGATCAAATCCTTAGGCGTTGATGCGTATCGCCTTTCAATTGCTTGGGGGCGCGTGTTACACGAAAATGGTGAATTAAATCAACAAGGTGTGCAATTTTATATCGATTTATTGGATGAGTTAATCGCGCAGCACATTAAACCATTTGTCACTTTGTATCATTGGGATTTACCGCAGTTTATCGAAGATCAAGGCGGTTGGTTGCACAGAGATACAGCCTACAAATTCGCGGATTATGCGGACAAAATTAGTCAAGCGTTGGGGGATAGAGTTTACTCATGGGCAACCTTGAATGAACCCTTTTGTAGTGCTTATTTGGGTTATGAAGTTGGCATCCATGCTCCTGGTATGGCTGATCAAGCCAAAGGGCGACAAGCCGCGCATCATTTATTGCTGGCGCATGGCCTAGCGATGCCCATTTTAAGAAAAAATTGTCCAAATGCCGAAGTGGGGATTGTGCTGAATTTCACCCCGGCCTATCCACTGACCCAAAGTTTGGCGGACAGCAAAGCTGCGCAATTGGCTGATGATTATCTCAACCAGTGGTACATCAAGCCGTTACTGGAAGGTTGTTATCCCGATTGTTTCGCGGATTTGGGGGCGGCAACGCCAGCAATTCAGCCAGAAGATTTTGAAATCATGCAAGCGCCATTGGACTATATTGGCATCAACTTTTATACCCGTGCTGTTTATGAAAGTGATGGAGCGGGTGGTTATCGTCAAGTTGATTTACCCGATGTGCCGCGCACAGACATGGGCTGGGAAATTTATCCGCAGGCATTCACTGATTTATTAGTGGATTTAACGCGTCGTTATCAGTTACCGCCGCTTTATATCACCGAGAACGGCTGTGCCGCTCCAGATGAATTGCAAAACGGTCAAGTCGCAGATTTGATGCGAGTTGACTATTATCAGCAACATCTAAACGCGGTTGATGCCGCAGTGCGGCAAGGGGTTGATGTTCGCGGTTATTTTGCTTGGAGTTTGATGGATAACTTTGAGTGGGCCGAAGGCTACACTAAACGCTTTGGGATTGTGTATGTTGATTATCCAACGCAAACCCGAGTGATCAAACAAAGCGGCTTGGCGTATCGCAACTTTCTGCAAGAGCGCAGCAAACGCTGAGAACATTTCGAGTTAACTAAAAATGCTGCTGTTGCGGGTCTCATTCTAAAGATAAAAAAGCGAGGCACACATGTTGAAGTTCAGGGAAAAGATGGCGTATGGCCTTGGGGACACGGCCAGTAACATCGTGTTTCAAACGGTGATGCTCTATCTTGCTTTTTTTTACACCGATGTGTTTGGTATTTCACCAGCCTTTGTCGGCACAATGTTCTTAGTGGTGCGGATTATTGATGCCATCACCGATCCACTGATGGGCGCTTTAGCTGACCGAACGCAAACTAAGTATGGCAAATTTCGGCCTTATCTACTTTGGTTTGCGCTGCCCTTTGGTGCCATCAGTGTGCTCGCGTTCACGACGCCTGATTTTTCTGAAACGGGCAAAATGTGGTATGCATTTTTGACTTATACCGCGTTAATGATGGTGTATACCGCGATCAATATTCCTTATTGTGCGCTGGGTGGCGTGTTGACGGCAGAGCCGAAAGAGCGAGTGTCGGTGCAGTCAGTGCGTTTTGTCTTCGCCATGCTTGGTGGGTTGATGGTGACTGCTTTAACCGGTCCTTTAGTGGCGTATTTTGGCCAAGGCGATCAAGCGAAAGGCTATCAGCTGGCCATATTAACCATGAGTGTGCTCGGCGTGGTGATGTTCTTTTTGTGCTTTTGGGGGACTAAAGAACGTCTGAGTCCGCCAGTTTCGCAACAATCGAATATTAAAGCTGATTTCAAAGCCCTGTGGCAGAACGATCAGTGGCGAATTTTATCGCTGGCGGCGGTGTTCTTACTAACAGGTGCAGTTCTTCGCAACACCTTAGCCATTTATTATGTCAAATATGTGCTGATGCAGCCTGACGATATTGATACCTTCTTAACTTTGGGCATGATAGGCAGCATTGTCGGCTGTATGTTGGCTCAACCACTGGCGAAACGCTTCTGCAAAATCAAACTGTACCAAAGTTTCCAAGTGTTAGCGGCGCTGATGTGTGTCGTCAGTTTATTGGCTGGTGCTGAAGCGCCAGTGATTGCGTTGGTGGCTTTTGTGTTATGGCGGTTATTTTTTGATGCGGGTTCGGCTTTGTTATGGGCCAAAATGGCTGATACTGTCGATTATGGCCAGTGGAAAACCGGCATTCGCACGACAGGCATGGTGTATTCATCCATTGTATTTTTTATCAAATTGGGACTAGCCATCGGTGGCGCCGCAGCCAGTTGGTTGTTGGCGGGTTATGGCTATGAAGCGAATATCACGCAAAGCGTGGCCACTCAGGATGGAATTTTGTGGTCATTTTGTGTCTATCCTGCGATTGGTTCCTTACTGGTCGCTCTGGTGATGCAGAAGTACATCCTGAATACGCAAAAAGTGACTGAAATTAGTGCGGATTTGCAAAAAACAAATGAGAGCCACCATTGATTTGTCATGCTGAAGTGTCATGAATCGCTATGGCAGGATCAGTGAAAGCTGGTAAGATTGGCCTCATCAATATTTTAATAAGCAAAGAGTAGCTCCAAGTTATGGCGACCATTTACGACGTTTCACAATTGGCAGGGGTGTCACTTGCCACTGTTTCTCGAGTGATGAACAAAAACGCCAATGTGAGTGAAAAAACCCGCTTGAAAGTTGAAGCTGCCATGGCGCAACTCGACTACAAACCCAATACTTTTGCCCAATCGCTGGCATCCAACTGCTCAAACTCGATTGGGGTGTTGGTCTCCCAGCTCGATGGCCCATATTATGGCCCGATGATGGCGGAAATTGAGTCCTGCTTACGTGCTGAGAATAAACACGTCATTATCGCAGTTGGCCATAGCAATGCAGCGACCGAAATAGATAGCGTCGATTTCCTGTTGAGCCGCGGCTGTGATGCTTTAATTTTAGATGTCGAAGCTGTTTCTGATGACTATCTGATTGAACTAAGTCAAGGGCCAACGCCAATCGTGCTCATCAACCGCTATATTGCCCAGATCAGTGAGCGCTGTATTTATCTGAATAACGAACTCGGTGGTTACTTAGCGACCCGTCATTTATTAGATCTGGGGCATCGCGATATCGCCTACATCTCTGGCCCCAAAAATAAACACGATGCCTGTGAACGCTTGGAAGGGCATATTCGTGCGCTCAGTGAACTGCAGATCGCTTTTGATCCTGATTTGTGTTTTGAAGGGAATTACAAAGAAGAAGCCGGCGTGGAAGCCATGAAATTCTTGTTGGCAAGTGGCAAAACATTCACCGCGGTGGTTGGTGCGAATGATCAGATGGTGTCAGGAGCCATTTCCGTCTGTTTAGAAATGGGAATGAAAATCCCAGAACAACTCTCGTTTGTTGGCTACGATAACATCCCGTTTGCTCGTTACATTTCGCCGAAACTCACCACTATCAACAACCCCATTCATGAAATGGGCAAGATGGCCGCGCTTTGGTTACTGAAAAATGTGTATAACACCGACATTGACGTGCTGAGCGTGTTTTCGCCTGAATTAGTGGTGCGTGGTTCCGCTTGCGCGCGAAGTTAAGCAGCTTTCTCCGTTTTTATGGTAAATCGCTCGTCACTAATTCCGTATAAGTTATTGTTTTTATTGGTTTCTAGTGTTCCAGCCTTACAGTTTTTGTAAAGCTGAATTGCCAGTCTTGCCAAGGTTGTTTTTGCAAACGCCTGCCCGTCATTGATATAGATCAAGCATTGCTGCTGCGCTCATCGTTATGGTGTCGCTCATTGATTTCCATATTCAGTTCAGGAATTTTCACATGAGTCATAATTATTTAGGGCTGCGGGGCATTGAATTTACAGAGTTTGCCAGCGCTGATGCCGACTTTATGCATAAAGTCTTTACCGCCTTTGGTTTTTCGAAAACTCGCCAGTTCAAGCAAAAGCAGATTGACTATTATCAGCAGCACGACATCCATTTTTTACTGAATCGCGAGCGTGCAGGCTTTTCTGCCGAGTTCAGTAAACTGCATGGTCCAGCCATTTGTTCGATGGGCTGGCGGGTGGACGATGCAGTTAAAGCTCGGGAAATCGCCATAAGTCGTGGTGCCAAAGGCGCCGAACCGGCAATCACCGATTTGCCTTATCCAGCGATTTACGGCATCGGCGATAGTCTGATTTATTTTATCGATAAATTTGGCCCTAAAGGCTCGATTTATCAGCAGGATTTTATTGAGCATCCAGCACCGAATCGGGTTATGGATTTAGGCTTCACTCGCATTGATCACCTGACCAATAACGTTGTCAAAGGCACGATGCAGCATTGGGCCGATTTTTATAAACAAGTTTTTGGTTTTACCGAGGTTCGCTATTTTGATATTAAAGGTCAGCAAACCGCTTTATTGTCTTATGCCCTGCGATCGCCTGATGGCAGCTTCTGTATTCCTATCAACGAGGGGAAAGGCGATGACCGCAATCAAATTGATGAGTTTTTACGGGAATATCATGGCCCTGGTGTTCAGCATATCGCGTTTTTGACCGATGACATTCTGGATTCGTTGGATCATTTAGATCACAGCGTGATTGATACCTTAGATATTCATGAAGATTATTACCAGCAAGTTTTTGAGCGTGTCCCCAATGTGCGTGAAGATAAACAGCGTATTCAACAGCATCAAGTGTTGGTGGATGGGGATAGTGATAGTTATTTACTGCAAATTTTCACCAAAAATTTGTTTGGGCCGATTTTTGTTGAAATCATTCAACGCGTAGACAACCTCGGCTTTGGCGAAGGAAATTTTCAAGCCTTGTTTGAATCGATTGAGCGTGACCAGCAAAAGCGGGGCGTATTATGAAGATCCAACAAATTCACCATGTCGCTTATCGCTGTAAGGATGCCAAAGAAACGGTTCATTTCTATCATCAAGTGTTGAATATGCCATTTATGCTGGCAATTGCCGAGGATCAGGTGCCCTCCACCAAAGAACATAATCCTTATATGCACGTGTTTTTAGATGCAGGCATGGGCAATATTTTGGCCTTTTTTGAATTGCCGGAGTCACCCACGATGGACCGCGATCGCAATACGCCGGCCTGGGTGCAACATATTGCGCTGCAAGTCTCGGATGAAACGGCATTAATGGCCGCCAAAACTGAGCTTGAAGCCCATGGACTTGAGGTGGTTGGCCCAACCAATCATGAGATCATCAAATCCATTTATTTCTTTGATCCGAATGGACATCGGATTGAGCTGACTTGTGTCACTGCAACATCGCCAATGTTGGCTGCATTGGATGCGGTGAAGTGGCAAATGTTGGAGGAGTGGTCGAAAACCAAAAAAGCGCCAAAACAAGCCGCTTGGCTACATCAGCAAGAATTTGCTGCGCAATAAAAGCCAAGTCGCCGACGAATTGCATAAGAAATATGCGCTGCGTCAAAAAACCACATTTGTTTTCATGGCAATATCATCCACAATAGTTGTCGGTACGTATCCGACAACTGCTGGTTTGTTCCAGCGGTTTTAGCAAGAAAACCAAAAATACCAATACCTTCAGGAGCAAGATCATGAGTCAACTAGACCGTCGTCAATTTTTAAAGCTATCCGGAGCAGGCCTCATTGGCGTGACTATGGGTGGCTTGAGCTTACAAGCGCTTGCAGCAGAACAAGTGAGTTTGACTGATCCCGTCGCTGTCGCGATGAAGTATGTGGAAAAGTCAGCTGTTGCTGATAAATGTGATACCTGCATGCACATGGCGGCAGGTACTGAACAATACCGCGGCTGTGCAATTTTTGGCGGTAAAACAGTGAACAAAGATGGCTGGTGTTCTGGCTATATGAAAAAGCCATAATTGTCCGTTTTGAATATTGATGAGATGCATTGAACAGGAATGCATCTCATCTCTTGATAGCTTGCTTGTAACTATCCTTCCCCTCAGTCGATTGCCATCCCTGACACTGCCTGCAAGCCCTGCGATGAATAGTGCAATTCGCTGTCAATTTTTTAAATTCGCTATCAATTTTTCAATTCGCTATCAATCACGCAATCCTCCTGCAATCGCTCAATCTGCTTTGAGTTGATCAATCCAACTGCGGATCCCGTATACTCAAGCTAATTCTCATTAGAAAGATATTCAGCGGACATGATTGAAACAATTTTAATCACTGGTGCGGCACAACGTGTCGGGCTGCATTGTGCTTTGACACTGCAGCAACAGGGGTATCAAGTCATTGCAACGTATCGGCAAGAAAGGCCTGGGGTTGCACAGTTACGTGACGCTGGCGTGATTTGCGAACAAGTTGATTTCGCAAAGCCTGATGCGATTGTGCAGTTAGTGCAAAAAGTATCAGCACAAGCGCCGATTCTGCGCGCCTTGATCCACAATGCCTCCAGTTGGCAACCTGATGCTAAATTGCCTTCAGCTGCGACACCAATAACCCAGGAAGTTCTAGAACGGCAATTACAGCAGGATGCGATTATTTTTGATGAGATGATGCACATCCATGCCAAAGTGCCTTGGTTACTCACTCGTGCATTATTGCCCAATTTACAGGCGAGTCCGGTTGCTGACGTGAT
>JACCEA010974582.1_pt1 | contig 22975 bp, 20 predicted proteins | sample 7449851 | NCBI WGS metagenome assembly JACCEA01 (sample SAMN15323453, study PRJNA562643) | freshwater metagenome | isolation source: river surface water | place: USA:Blue River Watershed | collected 2017-08-18 | reverse complement strand
TGGAGTACTTGGGGGATACCCTAGAAAAGATTGCTTTAACAAAATCAGGGATCATCAAACCTAACTCTTTTGCGGTTTTGGCAAGGCAAGAGCCTGAAGTTGCCCCGATTTTGATGCATAAATGTGCCGAGGTGGATGCGACTCCGCTGCGTGAAGGGATCGAGTATTCAGTAAAGAGTCGCGCCCTGGCTGTTGGTGGACAATTGATCTCAATCGCCGGAGTTTATGGAGATTATGATGATTTGTTCTTACCTTTACATGGAGCTCATCAGGCCTCAAATGCAGCTACCGCATTGGCTGCGGTCGAAGCTTTTGCGGGAGAAAGCAAGTTGGATGAAACTGTGGTTCGTGAGGCTTTTGCAAACGCCACATCTCCGGGAAGATGCGAAGTCATTATGCGTAACCCGACGGTGATTATCGATGCAGCGCATAACCCTCATGGAGCAGCTTCTCTGCGAAAGACAATTAAGGATGAGTTTGACTTCGAATCGATAATTGCCGTTATTGCTCCTATGGGAGACAAAGATGTCGATGGAATATTTGAAGAGTTGGAAGATGTAGTTTCTCAAGTAATAGTTTCTCGCAACTCATCTCATCGAGCTGCAGAGTTGGGAGAGCTACTTTCCCGAGCACAAACGGTCTTTGGATCAACACGAGTAGTGGCCATCGAATCTCTAACCGATGCGATTTCGACCGCTATCGAACAAGCCAAATTAGAAAACGCTGTGAATGATTTGAATTCGGCGGTTTTGATTGCAGGTTCAGTTGTCACTGCGGGAGAATCGCGCGGAATCATTAGAGGGTTGAAGGAAAAAAAGAAATGAGAATGTTGGCGCGCAGTGTTTTGATTATGGAGATGTTTGTAATTGGATTCGCTGTTTTGGCGGCGAAGGATTTAACCGCTGCTAATTTAGGCGCCGCCGCATTTTGGTCTGCAGGCATCATTGCATTTTTCGCCTTAATCGCTTCTGGTACCTTGAAATCCAAATTCGGTTGGGTACTTGGTTGGATCACTCAATTTGCCTTGATTGGCTACGGGTATTTTGTTTTCACTATGTTTTTCCTGGGCGCTTTGTTCATGGGGCTCTGGGTAGCTGCCATAGTCATAGGGCAAAAGGGTGAGGCCGCCCGGGCCGCATTTAACGCAGGAGAGAAAACGCAATAGACTGCCCCCGTGGCTAATTCGACTTCCTCAACCAGCAGTTCTGCACAGCGCACCCTTATTCTGGTTAAGCCTGATGGCGTACGTCGCGGTCTTGTTGGCGAAGTAATCTCTAGAGTTGAGCGCAAGGGTTACAAGATTTCTGCATTGCGAATGTTGCAAGCAGATCGCAGCACATTAGCGGCGCACTACGCTGAACATGAAGGAAAACCATTTTATGAACCGCTTGTTGAGTTCATGCTCTCTGGTCCAATCGTTGCGATGATTGCAGAGGGAGAGAGAGTTATCGAAGGGTTTAGATCTTTAGCCGGCACTACAGACCCGACCACCGCTGCACCAGGATCAATCCGTGGCGACCTAGCTAGAGATCAAGGCACAAAAGTTGTTCAAAACATCGTGCACGGATCTGATTCTCCAGAATCTGCTGAGCGAGAGATAAAGATTTTCTTCCCTAACTTGTAAGGAGCAAACGCAATGGCAAATCAAATTAATCGTTGGACCTTTCTAGGTCGCGACATGGCGATTGATCTAGGTACTGCAAATACCTTGGTCTACGTTCGTGGCAAAGGAATTGTTCTCAATGAGCCAAGCGTGGTTGCGGTAAATCAGGATACGGGCGCAGTTCTAGCTGTAGGAACCGAAGCGAAGAAAATGATTGGTCGCACCCCAGGAAGTATCGTCGCGATTCGACCTCTTAAGGATGGCGTTATTGCAGACTTCGATACCACCGCTTTAATGATTAAGTACTTCATCCGTCAGGTACACAAACGTACCTATCTTGCTAAGCCGCGCATTGTTATCTGCGTTCCTTCCGGAATTACTGGTGTTGAGCAAAGAGCGGTAAAAGATGCTGGTTACGAAGCGGGTGCACGCAAGGTTTACATTATTGAAGAGCCAATGGCAGCAGCAATCGGAGCAGGCTTACCAATCCACGAACCAACCGGAAACATGGTGGTAGATATCGGTGGCGGAACAACTGAAGTTGCTGTTATCTCGCTTGGTGGAATTGTTTCTGCGCTTTCTATTCGAGTTGGTGGAGATGAATTGGATCAGGCGATCATCAACTGGGTTAAGAAAGAGTTCTCTCTTATGCTCGGTGAGCGCACCGCAGAAGAAATTAAGATGGCGATTGGTTCGGCATATCCACTTCGTGATGAACCAGATGCAGAGATTCGCGGTCGCGATCTCGCAACAGGATTACCGAAGACCATCGTGGTTTCATCTGAAGATATTAGAAAAGCTTTGGAGGAGCCGGTCAACGCCATTGTTAACGCGGTGAAGAACACTCTTGATAAGACTCCACCAGAGTTGGCTGCGGATCTTATGGATCGTGGAATTGTTCTTACCGGAGGCGGCGCACTACTTAAGGGTCTTGATGAAAGATTGCGCCATGAAACCAATATGCCTATCCACATTGCAGAGCGACCACTTAATGCGGTTGTGGAGGGTTCAGGTAAGTGCGTTGAAGAGTTTGAAGCGTTAGAAAAAGTTTTAATCTCTGAACCACGACGCTAGGTAGCTCATGCCAGCTAGAGGTTCAAATCGCACGCGACTTCTTTGGATTTCGCTTTTGGTTACCTCTCTATTTCTAATTACTTTGGATCTGCGTGGGGTTAGCATCATCAGCTCAATTCGTTCTGGGGCGCAAACCATTTTGGCGCCATTTCAAAAGGCGGGCAGCGCTGTTATATCTCCGCTGGGTAACCTCTTTGAAGATGTTTCAAATCTAGGTAGAACTCAATCCAAAATCGATGTTCTCAAAGAAGAGAATGAAAAGCTAAAGAGCCAACTAATCCTCAACGAAAATGTGGTCGGTGAACTTAAGCAATTAAAAGGCACACTTGATTTAGCGGGATCAGCAAGATTTAAAGTCGTTGCAGCTCGAGTCATAACTAGGGGCGGCACCGCAACCTTCGGTGAAACTATCGTCATTGATCAAGGATCACGGGCTGGAATAAAAAGAGATATGACTGTGATTGCGACCAGCGGATTGGTAGGCGTCGTTAAGTCCACTACAGCAAACTCCTCAGTTGTATTGCTGATGAGCGATCCGTCATTCCGAGTTGGCGTAAGAGTTGCCGGAACGCAAGATATGGGAATCTTGAGTGGCGGCGGGGACAACCGTTTTTCAATTCAAATGCTTAGTGCAACAGGGCAAATCAATGTTGGAGATGTACTGCTATCGCGTGGCAGCTCAGGCGATCGTCCCTTTGTGCCGGGAGTGCCCGTTGGAAGGGTCTCATTTGTAGAGAGCACCGCTGGTCAGTTAACTAAAGAGGGTCGAGTCGAAGGATTTGTTGACTTGGATGGCTTAGGGGTTGTCAGCGTGGTTTTGGATGCAACCGCAGGAGATCCGGGAGATGCTTTAGTGCCACGGGCGCCTAAACCTGCTCCAACAGTTACGGTATTTGTGACGCCAAAGCCAACTCCTTCGGAGTAAGTGCATGACTTTAAACAGAGTTCCCAGAATCGTTGCGGTATTCGCCCTAGTTTTTCTATTGCAAGAAGCATTGATTAATCGTATTTCCTTTTTTATTGGTGGCTTTTCCCTATATCTCGCCTTTTTTATTGTGTGGGTCATGCAAGAAGAACGAAGCTCCGCGGTTGTTAGTGGATTTATTGCCGGCTTCATTGCTGATTTTTCCCCAACCTTGGAAGCGCCATTTGGGCTATGGAGCTTTGTGTACACAGTCGTTGCTTACGTAATTGCCAACAATGTAAGAAGCGCACTGGATGCTGACATGAGTCCAGTGACGATTAGCTTAGTTACGGTCTTTGGAAGTTTTTCTGCATCAATTATGTTTTTGATTTCTGGAGCAATTCTTGGTCAAGAAGTTGGTTCGGCCGGCTATGTTTTGCGAGAGTTGTTTGGAAACTCATTGTGGACTCTCTTGCTATCTCCACTTTACGGACCCTTAGCTATCAAGCTCTATCGAGCAACTTTGACGGCAAGGAGTCGATAGATGAGAGATCGTTCGGCTTTAAGTTTGGTTGTAGTTCAGATATTGGTCGTTTCTCTAATGCTGGCTTTGTTTGGCCGACTCTTCTATCTACAGATTGCGGATGCTCCGCGCTATCAGCAAGCTGCACTTGATATTCAAAGTCGTGACATTGTTACGCCGGCATTACGAGGTCTGATTGTCGATAATGAGGGAAATCTGCTGGCAACAAACAAAGCAGGCCTTATGGTTACAGCAGATCGCTCCGTCCTAGATAAATTAGAGGATAAAGGTCAGTCAGTTCTACAACGCGTATCTGATGTTTTGAAATTGAATTATCAAGATGTTTACGTACGTACTCGACTTTGCCCCGAACTGCCAAAGGATCAAAGGGCCGGATGTTGGAATGGCAATCGCTATCAACCTATTCCGGTAACAAAAGAGGCCAGCGAGAGTCAGGTATTGGCAATCTTGGAGCAGTCAGATTTGTTTCCGGGAATTAATGCTCAACCTGTATCTATTCGATATTACCCAGCACTTGCTGGAGAGCGAGCCACCCATGTTTTGGGCTACGTCGGGCCGATAACTGAAGCGGATTTGAATAATGAGAAGGGAATTCGTTACTACCGTAATGAGTTCAAAGGAAAAGCCGGATTGGAGTCTGTTTATGACAGATGGCTTAGAGGTAGCGCTGGGGTAAGAACGGTAATCGTTGATCGAAAAGAATCAGTTACTCAAGAGTCTCGCAACACTCCATCTATTGCTGGAAATCATTTAATTGTTCATATCAACGCAAAACTTCAGGCAGCTGTCGAGCAAGAGCTCAAGAGCTCAGTACTTCGCGCCAGGGGATTTGGCAATCGCGCAGATGCTGGAGCTGCAATAGTTATGGATGCCAAGACCGGCGGCATTTTGGCCATGGCTTCATATCCTGATTACGATTTAAATATTTGGGAAAACGGCATCACAGTTAAACAGGCAAAGGAGCTCTTCAGCGTCCAAGCCGGAGTGCCTGCACTATCTAGAGCTATTCAAGGTGGTTTTGCGCCGGCATCTACCTTCAAGGTAGTTTCTTTAGCAGCAGCGGTCGATGCTGGATATAGCTTGAAAAAGAAGTATGACTGTCCGGCAACTGTCCAGATTGGTACCCGTACCTTCAAAAACTTTGAGAGTAAGGCCGCGGGAATGATTGATATGACAAAAGCCATGGCAATTTCCTGCGACTCTATTTGGTATCAGATTGCCTACGATGAATGGGTGCGTGATGGTGGCTTAAAGCCAAAAGCTAATCCCAATGATTATTTCTTCAAAGCAGCAGCTGGTTTCGGAGTTGGAAAACGTACCGGTATTGATCTGCCCTCAGAGATTGCAGGTCGTTTACCGAACCGTGACTGGAAGCGTTCCTGGTATGACCAAAACCAAGATTTCTACTGCAACTATGAGAAGCGTGCCAAAAAGTCCCAGCGCACCCCGTACCTAATTGAGATTGCTCGCGAAAACTGTCTTGATGGAGACAAGGTCCGCGCTGGAGATATGGTGAACTTTTCTATCGGACAAGGCGACACTTTGATGACACCTCTTCAAATGGCGGTCATGTACGGAGCCTTAGCAACAGATGGAAAGATGGTCGTTCCGCAGGTAGCTAAAGCAATCGTCCAACCCAATGGCAAGGTCATTAAGAGTTTTAAAACCAAATACTCTGGAGAGCTGCCAGTTAAGAAATCAACTTTGAAGTTCTTGCAGAACTCACTACGCGCTGTGGTCACTTCAGGAACAGCGACAGGTGCTTTTGCAGGCCTTGGAGTAGAGGTAAGTGGCAAGACTGGAACTGGCCAGGTGTTTGGTAGAAATCTAGATGGTTCCGCAAAAGATGACACTGCGTGGTTTGCCTCATATGCCCCAAGCAAGGATCCACAATATGTAGTTGTGATGATGGTAAGTCAGGGTGGGTTTGGTGGCAGCACCAGCGGAGTAGGAGTAAGAAGGATTTACGAACACATCTTTGGAACCAATGGAAAGAAAGCAATTTTCCCCAATGGAGTTCCTACTCGATTGCCATTTATTGACTCTTCTAAGGGATCGATTTCATAAACATGGCAACTAATCTGAAGTTTAATCGCCGGAGCAAAGACCGTTTGGGCTTTCTGGCTGGATCTGATCGAGTACTAAATCTCTGTGTTGGATTTCTTTTGTTGATGGGAATCCTTCTGGTTTATGCCGCTACCAGAGATTGGTTCGCATCAAATGACTTGGATCCGGAGTACTACCTAAAGCGCCAGTTAATCAATGTGATTATTGGTATTGCCTTGGCTTATGGAACGACCCTGATCGATTATCGATTGCTGAGGGCTTACACCCCAATTGTTTGGGGACTTGGTGTGCTTGGGCTAATTGTGGTTTTGATACCAGGTTTGGGCTCCACCATTAACGGTGCCCGTTCTTGGATTTCCTTTCCAGGCGGTTTCCAAATTCAACCTGCTGAGTTGGCAAAGATTTCAATAATTATTGGAATGGCGCTGATTCTCTCTGAACGTATTGCAAACAATGATGCCCCAACTGACAAGCAGGTAATGCAAGCACTAGGGGTTGCTGCGATACCTGTCTTATTGATTGTTTTGCAACCAGATTTAGGAACCGTTCTGATTATCTCTGCCTGCGTTATCACAATGATTGCAGTTTCAGGAGCTCGCTTGCGTTGGGTTATAGGGCTGATTGTTTTAGGGATAACTGGTGCATACATAGCGGTTGCCAGTGGTGAGGTCAGCGAGTATCAGCTCAATCGCCTTCGCTCCTTTGTCGACCCAAGTGCTGACCCACAAGCCAGTGGCTACCAACTCAGACAGGCTCGCATCACAATTGGCTCAGGCGGATTATTTGGAAAAGGTTTGTTTGACGGACCACAGACAAATGGCAGATTTGTTCCTGAACAACAAACCGACTTTATTTTTACCGTTGCAGGAGAAGAGTTAGGTTTTCTCGGATCTGGCTTAATTCTTATTTTGTATTTTGTAATCTTGATGAGAGCGTTTTCAATTGCACGTCGCACCAATGATTTGTTTGGTCGCATGGTTTGTGTTGGCGTTATCGCCTGGTTCTCATTTCAGATTTTTGAGAATATCGGCATGACTATGGGCTTGATGCCGATGACCGGAGTTCCATTGCCTTTCCTCTCATATGGCGGCTCCAGTATGTTCGCAAACCTCATCGGGGTGGGCTTGCTGCAAAATGTCTACCAGCGAACACGGTAGTTGGATTCACGCTCAAATTAGGCTCGCTGACCCCGTTTCTGCCATACTTCGGGGGTTCGAATCGCCTCAATATCTCGAGGTCGCCAGGACCGCTCTTTAGGTGCGGTCGGCTGATCCAGATACAGGCGCCACCAGAGATTTTTTTAATAATGACCGCAGGGTCATTAACTAGGAAACTTTCTAGAAACTAAAAAGGATTTGATCGTATGGCTGATGAGCCAAAAAAAGTGCGTAAGCGCGCTGTAAAGAAAGCCGCTCCCAAAGAGAGCGCTGCCAAAACTTCAGAGAAGAGCGCAGATAAACCAGCGGAGAAGAAGAGCAAAGCAGCCGGAGCTATCCCTGCACCAATCTTCCAAGCGGCACCAGTAGTTGCAGCAGCCCCAAAAGCTAAGGCAGCAAAAGCACCTGCCAAGAAATCCTCTGAAAGTATCGCTGAAACTGAGAGCGAGAATGAAAACCGTCGTCGCCGCCGCCGACGTGGTGGCCGTGGACGCCGCCGTTCTGACAAAGATGGTGGCGAGGATCAGCTCTCTGAGAACCCCGCATCTGCTTCTGTAGATGAGGAGTCAGCAACCTCTGTTGCATTTAAAAAGCGTCGCCGTCGCCGTCGTTCGGGTTCAGATGGTGTAACTCCGGGGGAGACCGTCGAAGAAGATGGCGTAGTCACAGTAGTTAAGGTGCGCGAATCTCGTCCTGCTCAAGAGAAGCCGGCGAGAGAACGCAAGAACTTTGATCGAAATGATCGAGGTGGACGTAATGACCGCCGCTTCCGTGATCGCGATAGAGATCGGGGCCGCGAACGTCATCGTTATAACGATTACAAATCTGATTACCGCGAGAATCGTCGCCGCGGAACAATTTTGACCGATGCAGAGTTCTTAGCAAGACGCGAATCAGTTGATCGAGAAATGTTGGTCCGCCAGCAAGGAGATCGTACCCAGATCGCGATTTTGGAAGACAATGTTTTGGTAGAGCATTATGTAAATCGCAATAGCAATATCTCATATGTAGGCAATGTTTACCTTGGTAAGGTGCAAAACGTTTTGCCTTCTATGGAGGCTGCCTTCGTTGATATTGGTAAAGGCCGCAATGCCGTTCTTTATGCTGGCGAGGTCAACTGGGATGCAGCAGGTTTAACTGATAACCAAGAACGCAAAATCGAGAGAGTTTTGAAGACCGGACAATCGGTATTGGTGCAGGTAACAAAAGATCCAATCGGTCAAAAAGGTGCTCGTCTAACTAGCCAGATTTCATTACCTGGTCGATACCTGGTTTATGTTCCCGGTGGCGGAATGAGTGGAATTTCCCGTCGCTTGCCAGACTCAGAGCGGGCTCGTTTGAAAGAGATCTTAAAAGGTTTGATCTCTGATGAAGAGGGCGTCATCGTGCGTACTGCAGCAGAAGGCGCATCTGATGAAGAGTTGACCCGCGATGTAGTCAGATTAAAGGCGCAATGGGAAGACATCAAAAAGAAGTCAGAGAGCACCAATGTAAATGCTCCCACTCTGCTTTATGGAGAGCCTGATCTAACGGTTCGCGTAATTCGCGACATCTTCAATGAAGATTTCCGCAAGCTAACTGTTCAAGGTGATGGTGCTTGGGAAGACATCAACAATTATCTCGGTCATATCGCACCTGAGTTGATTTCAAAAATCGAGAAGTGGACAGGGGTTAAAGATCTGTTCACTGAGAATCGTGTCGATGAGCAGTTGGCCAAAGCATTAGATCGCAAGGTTTATCTTCCATCAGGTGGTTCATTGGTTATTGATCGCACCGAAGCGATGGTCGTAATCGATGTAAACACTGGAAAGTTCATCGGTAAAGGTGGAAACCTTGAAGAGACCGTTACCAAGAACAACCTCGAGGCCGCTGAGGAGATCGCACGTCAACTACGCCTTCGCGACTTAGGTGGAATTATCGTTATCGATTTCATCGATATGATTTTGGAATCAAACCGCGAGCAAGTTTTGCGTCGCCTAGTTGAGTGTTTAGGGAGAGATCGCACTAAGCATCAGGTTGCTGAGGTCACCTCGCTTGGTTTGGTTCAAATGACCCGTAAGCGCGTTGGACAAGGTTTGATCGAAGCCTTCTCCACGACCTGTGAAAGCTGCGGTGGACGAGGAATTCATGTTCATATGGAGCCGGTAAATAAGAAATCTTTGGACCGTGAAATCACTCCAACTCATGATCAAGCCCAAGATCACGCTGCAGATCATCTCGAAGAATCCGAGCCCGAGGCTGTTTCCGAGGAAGCGGCTGAGGAGAGCCAAGATTCTGAGGAGAAACCCCGTTTTGGCCGGAAGCGCCGCAGAGCCGCAAGCTCTGGGGTCGTGACCGCCTAACCCAGTTTGACCCAAATACGGAGTAATCCGTAACCTAGCCCCCTGTTTGAAGGACCCTTAATAAGGGCCACTGGAAGGAAAATCGTGTACGCAATTGTTAAAGCTGGCGGCCGCCAGGAGAAAGTCGCTGTCGGCGATACCGTCTTTGTAGACCGTATTGATGCTGCAGCTGGCTCAACCGTAACCTTTCCTGCTGTTTTGGTAGTTGATGGTGCTGCTGTTACCTCAGATCCAAAGCTCCTTTCAGGCGTAAAAGTAACTGGCGAAGTTGTTGCAGAGGTGAAGGGTCCAAAGATCCATATCCTTCGTTACAAGAGCAAGACCGGTTATCGTCGTCGTCAAGGTTTCCGTTCCAAGAACACTCGCGTGAAAATCACTGCGATTAACGGTGTGAAGTAAGGGGTAGCAAAAAATGGCATCCAAAAAAGGCGTCTCCTCAACCCGTAACGGTCGTGATTCCAATCCACAGTTCCTTGGCATCAAGCGTTTTGGTGGACAGGTTGTAAACAGTGGCGAGATTCTTGTTCGTCAACGTGGCACCAAGTTTCACCCAGGTAAAAATGTAGGAATCGGCAAAGATGACACTTTGTTTGCACTCGCATCAGGCTCAGTTGAGTTTTCAAGTGCACGTGGTCGTCGCGTAGTTAACATCGTTCCGGTTTCCTAACACAACGGACTTAATAAATTGCGGGTCCGTAAACACGGGCCCGTTTTTTATTTCAAAAACAAATAACTCAAGTTAAGGAAAGAAGGGGAGAAGATGACAACATTTGTTGATCGAGTAACCCTTCATGCTTCCGCCGGAAAAGGTGGAGATGGTTGTGTTTCAGTACATCGCGAAAAATTTGTGCCACTAGGTGGACCAGATGGCGGCAGCGGTGGACGCGGTGGAGATGTAATTCTGGTTGTTGATCCCAGCGTTACGACTTTGTTGGATTTCCATCATTCACCACATCGCAGCGCTAGCTCTGGAAGACAGGGTTATGGCGCATTGAAAAATGGTCCTGATGGCGAAGATTTAATTTTGGGTGTTCCAAATGGCACAGTAGTAATGACAAAAGATGGTCGTGTCCTAGCTGATTTGATTGGCACCGGTACCCGCTTTGTTGCTGCAAAAGGTGGCATGGGTGGTTTAGGCAATAACGCGTTAGCCTCTTCACGCAGACGCGCTCCTGGTTTTGCTTTACTTGGCGAGCCAGGTGAAAAGCGCACTTTAATTCTCGAGCTCAAATCTGTAGCTGATATCGGATTAATTGGTTATCCCAGCGCTGGAAAATCATCATTAGTTGCAGCCATCTCTGCGGCACGTCCCAAGATTGCGGATTATCCATTTACAACTTTGGCACCAAATCTCGGTGTAGTTCAAGCAGGCGAATCTCGTTTTACCGTTGCAGATGTACCTGGTCTTATCCCTGGTGCATCTGAAGGAAAAGGTTTGGGATTACAGTTTTTGCGCCATGTCGAGCGTTGTGCTGCGTTAGTGCATGTCTTGGATTGTGGAACATTGGAGAGTGACCGTGACCCAATCAAAGACTTTGAGATTATTGAAAATGAATTGCAAAAGTACGCTCAGGATTTAAGTGATAGACCAAGAATTGTGGTTTTAAACAAAGTCGATTTGCCTGATGGTAAAGCGATGGCGGATATGGTGGAGCCGGTATTGCGTGAGCGCGGTTATGAGATTTATCAGATCTCCGCTGCTGCACGAATTGGATTAGAGCCGATGTTGTATGCGATGGCCAGGTTGGTAAATGAGTACCGTGCCAAGCAAAGCCAGGAGGAGAAGGCAAGAATTGTTCTGCGCCCTACACCTGTTGATGATGCTGGATTTAAAGTCACCGCCAATGAGGATGGATCATTTACCGTAGTTGGAGCACGTCCAGAGCGTTGGGTGCACCAAACTAACTTTGGAAATGCAGAAGCGGTTGGTTATTTAGCAGATCGCCTGGCAAGTTTGGGTGTTGAGAAAGAGCTGTTCAAACTGGGCGCCAAGCAAGGCGATGAGGTACGCATCGGTATTGGAGATGATGCGGTTATCTTTGATTGGGAGCCAACCATTGAAGCTGGTGCTGAATTGCTTTCAGGCCCACGCGGTGATGATCTACGTATTCCACGAGGTTGGGAAAAGTTTGATGAGGAAGCTGTCGACCAACTCGATGATGAAGAGTTGGCTCAGCAATGGGAGTACAACATCTCTGATCCAACCAATCCTCGAATAGAGGATGATCAGAAATGAGTCGCCATGTTGTTACAGATGCACGCCGCATCGTAATTAAAATTGGTTCATCATCTCTGACTGGAAAAGATGGAGCTGGTTTAGACCAATCCGCTGTTTCCAAGCTAGTCGATGCTGTTGCGCAGCTTAAGCAAAAAGGTAAAGAGGTAATTGTCGTATCTTCAGGTGCGATTGCTGCGGGTTTGGCACCACTTGGTTTGCATGCTCGGCCACAGGATCTAGCGACACAACAAGCGGCGGCATCTGTTGGACAGGGATTGTTGATCCATAGCTATACCGAATCTTTCCGACGTCACTCAATTACCGCCTCTCAGGTGCTCTTGACGATTGAGGATATTGTGCGCCGTTCGCACTATCAGAACGCTCAGCGCACCCTTTTCAAACTCTTACAACTTGGCGTGGTTCCCATCATCAATGAAAATGACTCGGTTGGAACACAAGAGATTAGATTCGGAGACAACGATCGCATCGCCGCATTGGTTTCGCATCTGGTTGGAGCTGATCTACTAGTTCTAGTAACTGATGTGGATGCTCTCTATGACGCGCCTCCTACTCAGCCTAATGCGCAGAAAATCTCTGAGGTAAAAAGTATTGAACAGCTTGAAGAGGCCGATATCGGTGGCGCTGGCTCTAAAGTCGGCAGCGGTGGAATGGTGACCAAGATTGAAGCTGCTCGCATATCAACCGGTGCCGGAATTCCCATGCTGTTGACCTCACTAGACGAGGTTTCGCAATCAATTTCTGGTTCAGAGCACGGAACTCTTTTTGTTGCTTCATCTAATAAGAAATCCTCGCGTTTGTTGTGGTTGGCACATGCAGCAACCCCAAGAGGAAGATTGATTTTGGATGATGGAGCTGTAACTGCACTAAAGGAAAAAGGTGTTTCCTTGCTACCTGCTGGTGTTACTGCGGTTGAAGGTGAGTTCAGTTCAGGAGATACAGTGGAATTGGCAAGTAGCTCTGGTTTAGTGATTGCTCGTGGATTAGTCGCTTTTGATGCCGAGGAAATTCCACAAATGCTGGGACGCTCCACCAAAGATTTAGCGAAGGAGCTAGGACCTGAGTATGAGCGGGAGTTGGTCCACCGCGATGATTTGGTATTGCTATGAGTAATGACAAGTTAATTGCAGATTTGGCCGACTTAGCTAGGCAAGCGGCGCGTACTTTGGTCGCTGCCTCATACCAGCAACGTCAATCAGCGTTGTTGGCTATTGCCGATGCCCTTGAGAGCAATCAAGAGCGGATTATTTCGGCCAATCAAGCCGATATGGAGCAGGGCAAGAGTTCAGGATTGAACTCCCAACTTCTAGATCGTTTAATGCTTGATGCATCCAGAGTTAAGGGAATCGCTAATGGTGCTCGTAAAGTAGCCGCATTGCCGAATCCATTAGGAAATGTAATTAGAGAGCGAACCTTAGAAAACGGTTTACATCTGCAACAAATCTCTGTTCCTTTTGGTGTTGTAGGAATGGTTTATGAGGCAAGGCCAAATGTCACAGTCGATGCAGCCGTAATCTTGTTGATGTCGGGTAATGCCGCGTTGTTACGTGGTTCTTCTTCTGCAGAAAAAAGCAACGCCGTATTGGTAGAGGTGATGAGAGAAACCCTGGCCAAAACTGAGATTTCTCCAGATGTATTGCAACTAATTCCTTCTCATGATCGTGACACCACCCGGGCACTTTTGCACGCCAGAGGAAAAGTCGATTTGGTAATTCCACGGGGAAGTGCGGCTCTGATTCGCATGGTGGTTGATGAGTCAACTGTTCCTACTATTGAAACAGGTGCTGGAGTTTGCCATGTTTACGTAGATTCAGCGGCGGACTTAGAAAAGGCCTTGCCGATTCTTATCAATTCAAAGTGCCATCGCCCCAGTGTTTGCAATGCTGCAGAAAGTTTGTTGGTACATAAGGATGTTGCCAAGGAATTTCTCCCCAAAGCGCTTCAGGCTTTGCATAACTCAGGTGTCGTTCTGCATTGCGACTCCAACGTCTTGGAGATAGCAAAATCTCTAAACATTCCTGCCTCTTTGGCCAGTAATGAGAGCTGGTCCACCGAGTACGGCGTTCTGGAGATGAATGTAGGGGTTGTTCCATCTCTATTAGCAGCAGCGGATCACATTTTGAAGTACGGAACAAACCACACAGAAGCCATAGTTACTGAATCTAAAGAGAACGCTGATGCATTTATCGCGCTGTCTGATTGTGCTGCGGTCATGGTAAATGCCTCAACTAGATTTACCGATGGCGAAGAGATGGGCTTTGGTGCAGAGATCGGTATCTCAAATCAGAAGTTACATGCTCGAGGACCCATGGGACTAGAACAGATGACAACAACCACATGGATAGTTAGAGGGGATGGCCAAATCCGGAAGTAATTCGCGCGAAGCGCTGAACTCTCGGTAAGGTGACCCTCATGTCCAACATCTCTCGCGATGATGTAGCCAATCTAGCTAAGTTGGCCCGAATAGATATGTCAGATAACGAGCTAGATCATCTCTCCAATGAACTGTCCGTGATTCTCGATGCGGTAGCGAGGGTTCAAGAGGTTGCAGGTGCCGATGTTCCACCTACTTCACATCCACTTCCGCTGAAAAATGTTTTCAGAGCAGATGAGGTGCGTCCAAGTTTGACCCCAGAAGAGGCTTTATCAGGTGCACCTGCTCAAGAAGAGCAGAGATTCAAAGTGCCACAGATTTTGGGTGAAGAGTAATGATAAATAAATCCGCAACTGAAATGGCGGCAGCTCTTAAAACAGGAGAGATTTCAAGTGTTGAACTTACTCAAGCCCATCTTGATCAAATTGCAAAAGTAGATTCTGAAGTCCATGCCTTCTTGTTTGTTGATAACGATGGAGCTATCTCTCAGGCGCGCGCGATTGATGAAAAACGCAAGAGTGGTATCGATCTTCCACCACTAGCTGGAGTTCCGCTCGCGCTCAAAGATGTAATGACACAAAAAGGTATTCCTACAACCTGCGGTTCAAAGATGTTGGAAGGTTGGCGTCCACCATATGACTCCACAGTTGTAACCCGTTTAAAGGAAAACGGTGTTGTTATTTTGGGCAAGACCAATATGGATGAGTTTGCAATGGGTTCCTCCACAGAAAACTCAGCTTATGGACCAACTCACAACCCTTGGGACTTAACTCGAATTCCTGGCGGATCAGGAGGCGGTTCCTCTGCAGCGCTTGCTGCATTTGAAGCACCACTTGCAATTGGTACTGATACTGGTGGTTCAATTCGTCAGCCTGCAGCTGTCACCGGAACCGTTGGAGTAAAGCCAACCTATGGGGGAGTTTCCCGCTACGGATTGGTTGCCTTTTCATCATCCCTTGATCAAGCAGGGCCATGTGCCCGCACCGTCCTAGATGCTGCATATCTACATGAAGCAATTGGCGGTTATGACAAATTAGATTCCACATCAATTAATGCACCAGTTCCACCAGTGGTTGCTGCTGCCAAAGATGGCAATGTCAAAGGTATGAAGATTGGTGTAATCAAGGAGCTGCAAGGCGACGGTTATCAACCAGGTGTCTTGAAACTATTTAATGAATCTCTAGAACTGCTTGCCCAGCAAGGTGCGGAGATTGTTGAGGTTTCTTGCAAGTACTTTGATTATGCATTGGCCGCTTACTATCTAATTGCACCAAGTGAATGCTCCTCCAACTTGGCCCGCTTTGATGCGATGCGTTATGGAATGCGGGTCGGTTCTGGTTCAGCAGAGGATGTCATGAATCTGACACGACAGGCTGGATTTGGCCGCGAGGTAAAGCGACGCATTATTTTGGGAACCTACGCATTATCAAGTGGTTACTACGATGCGTATTACGGTAGTGCGCAAAAAGTGCGCACCTTAATCTCTCGTGATTTCGAAAACGCTTTTAAGTTAGCTGATGTGTTGGTATCACCAACCGCCCCTACCACCGCTTTCAAAATTGGTGAAAAGGCTAATGACCCAATCGCTATGTATCTAAATGACATCGCAACCATTCCAACCAACCTAGCTGGAATCGGTGGCATGTCGCTTCCATCAGGACTGGCAGAAGAAGATGGTTTGCCAGCTGGATTCCAAATCATGGCCCCTGCCATGCAGGATGATCGTATGTACAAAGTGGGTTCTGCTCTTGAAGCGGCGTTAGTATCTAAATGGGGTCAACCAATTTTGGCCTCAGCTCCAAAGTTAGGAGCGAAGTAATGGCATTGAAGTATGAGGATGTGATTGCAAAGTACGAACCAGTGCTTGGTCTAGAGGTGCATGTCGAACTTGGCACCGAATCCAAGATGTTTTGTGGCTGCAATACGGTATTTGGAGCGGCGCCGAATACTCAGACCTGTCCTGTTTGCCTAGGTCTTCCAGGATCTCTTCCCGTCGTAAACGGCAAAGCGATTGAGTACACGATTGCTATTGGTCTAGCTCTTAACTGTTCTATTGCGCCATTTTCTCGATTTGCTCGCAAGAATTACTTCTACCCTGACATGCCGAAGAACTTTCAAACCTCTCAATACGATGAACCGATCTGCGTGAATGGTTATTTGGATGTAACTATTGATACCGAAGAGGGACCCAAGGAGTTTCGCATTGAAATTGAACGGGTTCATATGGAAGAGGACACCGGAAAGTCTCTGCACATGGGTGGAGCCACTGGTCGAATCCATGGTGCTGATTACTCTTTATTGGATTACAACCGAGCTGGAATTCCGCTAGTTGAAATTGTAACTAGGGTCGTTACTGGAACTGGAAAGTATGCACCAGAGGTTGCCCGAGCTTATGTTTCAGAGCTGCGGGATATTTTGCGCGGACTTGGTGTTAGCGATGTAAAGATGGAGCAGGGCTCGCTACGTTGTGATGCGAATGTTTCCTTGCGTCCGATTGGCATCGAAAAACTTGGCACCAGAAGTGAAACAAAAAACGTTAACTCACTTCGTTCTGTAGAGCGAGCGGTCCGCGGTGAAATGATTCGCCATGCTGAACTGCTAAACAAAGGTGAGAAGGTAGTTCAGGAAACCAGACATTTCCATGAGGACACCGGCTTGACCACACCAGGTCGCTCAAAGGAGCAGGCCGAGGATTATCGCTACTTCCCAGAGCCAGATTTAGTGCCGGTAGCTCCGACCGCTGAGTTGATCGAAAAGATTAAGAGCTCTCTGCCAGAAAAACCTTCGGTGAGAAGAAAGAAGTTACAAGAGGCATGGCAGGTACCAGATAAAGAAATGGCGGCGATGATTAACGCCGATGTTCTTGATTTGGTTGAAGCCACAGTGAAATTGGGTGCCGACCCATCTCGAGCTAGATCTTGGTGGCTAGGGGAGATTGCTCGGTTAGCCAATGAAAAAGGTGTTGCTGCAGCCGAACTTCCAATTAGCTCAGCTGATGTTGCTGAAATTGTTGCACTCTTAGAAAAGGGCGAACTGACAGATAAGTTGGCTCGTCAGGTGGTTGAAGGTGTTATTGCTGGAGAAGGAAGACCCTCAGAAATAATTAAGGTTCGCGGGATTCAGGTTGTCTCAGATGACTCTGCACTTATGGCCGCGATTGAAAAGGCGATTGCAGCTCAACCAGATGTTGCAGAAAAGGTTAGAGGCGGACATGTTCCAGCAGCTGGAGCTTTGATTGGCGCGGTCATGAAAGAAACAAAGGGACAGGCCGACGCAGCCAAGGTTCGTGAACTTCTTCTAAAGCATTTAGGTCAGGCCTAAGTAGGATTCGGCTATGAGTAATCCGATGAAGCCACGCTCTCATGTTGTAACTGATGGTCTAGAGCGGGCTCCAGCTCGTGGAATGTTGCGGGCAGTTGGAATGCAGGATGAAGATTTTGCTAAGCCGCAGATTGGTATCGCATCTTCCTGGAATGAAATTACTCCATGCAATCTTTCTCTAGATCGCTTAGCCAAAGCCTCTAAGCAAGGAGTTATTGAGGCTGGCGGTTTTCCAATGCAGTTTGGAACCATTTCAATATCAGATGGAATATCAATGGGACATGAGGGAATGCACTTCTCTCTAGTTTCTCGCGAAATTATCGCTGACTCAGTTGAAACTGTCATGCAGGCAGAGCAACTAGATGGCATGGTGACCTTTGCCGGATGCGACAAATCACTTCCCGGAATGATGATGGCAGCTGCCCGACTAGATGTTGCAAGCGTTTTTGTTTACGCCGGTTCGACTTTGCCAGGTCAGGTAGATGGAAAAGATGTAACCATCATCGATGCCTTTGAAGCTGTTGGCGCATGTGCGCGCGGCCTCATTACCCGCGAACAGGTAGACAAAATTGAACGTGCAATCTGCCCAGGAGAGGGTGCATGCGGTGGTATGTACACCGCAAACACCATGGCCACCATTGGCGAAGCAATCGGCTTGTCATTGCCTGGCTCAGCAGCGCCCCCAGCGGTGGATCGCAGACGTGACACTTATGCGATTAAGTCAGGTGCAGCCGTTGTAGAGCTGATCCGCCAAGGAATTACTACACGTCAGATTCTTACCAAGCGAGCTTTTGAAAATGCGATAACCGCATTGATGGCTTTAGGCGGTTCTACAAACGCGGTTCTTCATCTTCTGGCGATAGCACATGAAGCACGTGTTGATTTAACCTTAGATGATTTCCATCGTATTGGATCAAAGGTGCCGTTGCTGGGTGATTTAAAGCCATTTGGTCGCTTTGTTATGAGCGATGTCGACAAAGTAGGCGGAATTCCAGTTGTACTCAAGGCTTTGTTAGATGCTGGTCTTCTACATGGTGATTGCTTAACTGTAACCGGCAAAACCATGGCGGAGAATTTAGCTGATGTAAATCCACCAGATCCCGATGGTGATATTTTGAAAGCTACAAGCAATCCAATGGCAACAACTGGTGGCATCACGATTTTGGGTGGCAGTTTGGCGCCAGAGGGAGCGGTTACCAAAGTTGCTGGAGTTGGAGTAGATGTTTTTGAAGGACCTGCAAAAGTTTTTGATCGTGAACAATCTGCAATGCAGGCTCTGGAGGATGGAACCATTCAGGCAGGTGATGTCGTAGTCATCCGTTACGAAGGACCAAAGGGCGGTCCCGGAATGCGTGAGATGTTGATGATTACTGGTGCAATAAAAGGCGCAGGTTTAGGAAAATCAGTTCTTCTATTAACTGATGGACGTTTCTCTGGTGGCACAACTGGTTTATGCGTTGGACATATTGCACCAGAAGCGGTCGACGGTGGACCTATCGCGCTTATTAAAGATGGCGATCGAATTCGAATCGATACCAAGAACCGCACTTTAGATTTGTTGGTGGATGAAGCTGAGTTAGAGATTCGTAGCCGCAGCTTCGAGCCATTGCCTCCGCGGTACACAACCGGGGTTTTGGGTAAGTTCGTAAGACTGGTGGGCTCAGCTTCAAAAGGCGCGGTCTGCGACTAAGCCTGAACCCACGTTCAAAATGTGAGATTGGCGTCTCAGGGGTTGACTCATACTTTTTGTGACGGGATAATTCTCTACATGTCAGCGAACACATCATCTGTCTCAATCATTGTTTCAGTGGTGGTGATTCGCTGCGCGTGAACTAGCTTCAAGTTCACGCGCACCCTCAGGAAACTGAGGGTTTTTGCATTATTGGAGCCCAAAGAATTACCACAGGCAAGGGAAGGAGTAGAACATGAGCAATCAGATTACGGGAGCCCAATCTCTCGTGAATGCCTTGGAGCAAGCTGGCGTTGATGTCATGTTTGGTATTCCCGGCGGTGCAATCCTTCCGGCTTACGATCCAATTTATGATTCAAAGATTCGCCACATTCTGGTTCGACATGAGCAAGGTGCCGGTCATGCTGCTACTGGTTATGCGCAGGCCACGGGTCGCGTTGGTGTTTGTATTGCAACATCAGGACCGGGAGCGACAAATCTAGTTACGCCACTTGCCGATGCTCATATGGATTCAGTTCCAATTGTTGCAATCACAGGACAGGTTCCGGGACCTGCTATCGGAACCGATGCATTTCAAGAAGCGGATATCCGTGGCGTCACCATGCCAATCACAAAACACAACTATTTGATTACTAATCCTCTGGATATTCCAAAAGCCATCGCTGAAGCTTTCTATATTGCTAACTCCGGGCGCCCAGGACCAGTTTTGGTTGATATCGCTAAAGATGCTTTGCAGAAGATGACTGATTACAACTATCCAACATCCATCAATCTTCGTGGCTACAAGCCTCAAACTGAGCCGAACGCTCAATCAATTAGAGATGCTGCTGCGCTGATTGCGCAATCAGTTAAACCTGTCTTTTACATTGGTGGCGGAGTAATTAAGGCTAATGCGGCAAAGGATCTATTGAAGTTAGCAGAGTTAGTGGGAGCTCCTGTTGTAACAACTCTTATGGCCCGTGGCGCTTTCCCCGATAGCCATCAACAACATCTTGGCATGCCTGGAATGCATGGCACCGTTGCTGCAGTTACTGCCCTACAAAAAGCTGATTTATTAATCACTTTGGGTGCTCGCTTTGATGATCGTGTTACTGGAAAACTCTCTACATTTGCAGTCAATGCCAAGATTATTCACGCTGATATTGATCCAGCTGAAATTGGAAAGAATCGTTATGCCGATGTTCCGATTATTGGAGACTTAGGTCCGACGATTCGCGCGTTGATTCCAGCAGTGGAGGCGGAGTTCAAGAAAAACCAACCAGATTTATCTACCTGGTGGCGCCAAATGGGAGCGCTGCGCGAGAAGTACCCATTGGGTTACAACGAACCATCAGATGGTTCGCTCTCACCGCAATATGTAATAGAACGAATTGGTGCATTAACTGGCCCAGATGCAATTTACGCTGCCGGTGTCGGACAACATCAAATGTGGGCTTCACAATTTGTTAAGTATGAAAAGCCACGCACTTGGTTGAACTCTGGTGGTTTAGGAACCATGGGCTACGCCGTTCCAGCTGCGATGGGAGCAAAGGTCGGCGCGCCAGACACACCAGTTTGGGCAATCGATGGTGATGGTTGTTTCCAAATGACCAACCAAGAATTAGTTACCTGCGCTTTAAACAATATTCCAATCAAAGTTGCCGTTATCAATAATGAAAGCTTGGGAATGGTGCGGCAGTGGCAGTCACTGTTCTACCAACAGAGATACTCCAACACAGACCTACATTCAAAGCGCATTCCAGATTTTGCAAAGTTAGCAGAGGCAATGGGTTGCGTTGGTTTGCGATGTGAGAGCAAATCTGATGTAGACAAGATCATTAAAGAAGCAAATGCTATTAATGATGCGCCAGTTGTAGTTGACTTTAGTGTTCACCGCGATGCCATGGTTTGGCCGATGGTTGCGGCTGGTACCTCAAATGATGACATCATGATCGCCAAAGAGATGGCGCCAGACTGGGATTCACAGGAGTTATAAACATGGCCCAACATACGCTCTCAGTTTTGGTTGAAAACAGCCCAGGTGTATTGGCGCGGGTTGCTTCACTGTTTTCCCGTCGTGGATACAACATCGATTCTTTGGCTGTGGGACCAACTGAAAATCCAGAGGTATCCCGTATGACGATTGTTCTTAACCTTGAAGGTCACGCCCTTGATCAGGTAAGTGCTCAGCTCTTTAAATTGGTAAATGTCATAGGGATTCAAGAGATGAAGAGCGCCAACTCAAGACAACGCGAGCTTCTAATGGTGAAAGTGAGTAATCAAGGCTCGCGGAGCGAAATTGAGGAGCTTGCCAAAAGATTTGGTGGCCAAATTGTCGAGGAGAACTCAACCTCTGTAGTGGTTGAGGCGGTTGGCACTAGTAAGGAATTAGCAACACTTTTGGCGGAGTTGAACAAGTATGGAGTAAAGGAGTTAGTTCAATCTGGATTGATTGCTATTGAGAGTAGTGACACAACCCTTGCCGAACGAACTTTGCAGGAAACTGGACTAGCCTCATCCGAGTCGCATAGCCAGACCGAGGATTACCAAAACTAAAGACCAATACAAGATAACCAAAACCAATAAAGAAAGCTGGAGCTAACGTGGCAACTATCTATCATGACGAAGATGCAGATCTATCGGTTATTCAAGGCCGAAAGGTTGCGGTCATCGGTTACGGTTCACAAGGTCATGCGCATGCATTGAACCTAAGAGATAGCGGGGTAGATGTCCGGGTTGGCCTAGCGGAGGGATCCAAGTCGCGCGCTAAGGCGGAGCAGGAAGGCCTACGTGTAGTAACAGTTGCTGAAGCGGTGAAGGAAGCAACCGTAATTATGTTGTTGGCACCTGATCATAAACAGCGTCATATCTACAAGGAGTCAATCGAACCAAATCTAAAGGCCGGGGATGCTTTGTTCTTCGGACATGGTTTCAATATTCGTTTTGGTTACATCAAGCCACCAGCCAATATTGATGTTTGTATGGTCGCGCCAAAAGGCCCAGGACATTTAGTCCGTCGTGAATATGTAGCTGGCCGCGGTGTTCCAGATATCGTTGCGGTTGAACAGGATGCGACAGGTAACGCTTGGCCACTAACTCTTTCTTACGCAAAGGCAATGGGTGGTTTGCGAGCAGGCGGAATTCTCACCACATTTACCGAGGAGACGGAAACTGATCTATTTGGAGAGCAATCAGTCCTTTGTGGAGGCGCTTCTCAATTAGTGCAGTACGGCTTTGAAACATTGATTGAGGCTGGCTATCAGCCCGAGGTTGCCTACTTTGAATGCTTGCATGAGTTAAAGCTAATTGTTGATTTGATGTATGAAGGTGGCATCGCAAAGCAAAGATGGTCAGTCTCAGATACAGCTGAGTATGGAGATTACATCTCTGGCCCACGCGTCATCGACCCACATGTAAAAGAGAACATGAAAGCAGTTCTGGCTGATATTCAAAGCGGAGCTTTTGCAAAGCGCTTTATTGAGGATCAAGATGCGGGCGCACCAGAGTTCAAAGCGTTGCGCGCTAAGGGTGAACAACATCCAATTGAGGAAGTTGGCCGTGATCTACGCAAGATGATGTCTTGGGTGAAGGCCGCCAACAAGGATGATTACAAGGAAGGCTCTGCTGCGCGTGAGTAAACCTGTTGTCTTAATTGCGGAGGAGTTAAGTCCGGCGACGCTTGAG
>JACCEA010651920.1_pt1 | contig 22985 bp, 21 predicted proteins | sample 7449851 | NCBI WGS metagenome assembly JACCEA01 (sample SAMN15323453, study PRJNA562643) | freshwater metagenome | isolation source: river surface water | place: USA:Blue River Watershed | collected 2017-08-18 | reverse complement strand
CACCCTGAGGAGGGCACATGGACGACGCAACCATCTGGTGGCTGCTGGCGCTGGCCGCCGTGGGCACGGAGCTGGCCACGGGCACGTTCTACCTGCTGATGCTGGCCCTGGGCCTGGCCGCCGGCGCAGTCGCGGCCCATGCGGGCGCGGGCCTGCCCGCGCAGCTGGCCACGGCCGCCGTGGTGGGCGGAGCCGCCGTCTTCGCCTGGTACCTGGTGCGCCTGCGCCGGCCCCCTGCCCCGCCCGCCGGCGCCAACCGGGACATCAACCTGGACATCGGCGAGACGCTCCACGTCGAGGCCTGGGGCGCCGACGGCACGGCGCAGGTCCAGTACCGCGGCGCCCGCTGGACCGCGCTGAGCGCAGACCCGACGGAGCGCGCCCCCGGCCCGCACCGCGTGCGCGAGGTCGTGGGCAACCGGCTGGTGCTCGAGCGGCTCTGAGCGCCGGCCGTTCCCTGCCCCGACGACACCCCCATCACTTCCGGAGGACGCCATGGAAATCGCCCTGTTCCTGTTCATTGCCGCCGGCATCTTCGTGGTGCGGGCGATCAAGGTCGTGCCGCAGCAGCATGCCTGGGTGGTGGAGCGCCTGGGCAAGTACAACGGCTCCCTCGCGCCGGGCCTGAACTTCGTGATCCCCTTCATCGACAAGGTGGCCTACAAGCACAGCCTCAAGGAGATTCCCCTGGACGTGCCCTCGCAGGTGTGCATCACCCGCGACAACACGCAGCTGCAGGTGGACGGCATCCTGTACTTCCAGGTGACGGACCCGATGCGCGCCAGCTATGGCTCGTCCAACTACATCACCGCCGTCACGCAGCTGGCCCAGACCTCGCTGCGCAGCGTGATCGGCAAGCTGGAACTGGACAAGACCTTCGAGGAGCGCGACATGATCAATGCCGCCGTGGTGGCGGCGATCGACGAGGCGGCGCTCAATTGGGGCGTGAAGGTGCTGCGCTACGAGATCAAGGACCTGACCCCGCCCGAGGCCATCCTCCACGCCATGCAGGCCCAGATCACCGCCGAGCGCGAGAAGCGCGCCCTGATCGCGGCCTCCGAGGGCAAGCGCCAGGAACAGATCAACCTGGCCGAGGGCCAGCGCCAGGCCTTCATTGCCCGCTCCGAGGGCGAGAAGCAGGCGCAGATCAACAACGCCCAGGGCGAAGCCGCCGCCATCGAAGCGGTGGCCGCGGCCACGGGGGCGGCCATCGAGCGCATCGCGGCCGCCATCCGCTCGCCGGGCGGCGACCAGGCGGTGCAGTTGAAGGTGGCCGAGCGCGCGGTGGAGGCATTCAGCAAAGTGGCGACGGAGTCCAAGGCCACCCTCATCGTGCCGGGCGACATGGGCCAGGTGTCCGGGCTGATCGCCTCGGCCATGGCCATGGTCAAAGCCGGTCGGTAGACGGGGGCGCACTGAGCGCCTGGACGCGCCGCGCCAGCGCGTCGGCCACCGCGCCGGCCACCTCGGCCACCTCGGGCGCTGCGCCCGGCGCGGCCGCCGCGCGCAGCCAGACGACACACCGCTGGAGGAACACCGGGTCCCGGGCGGCATCGAAACGCAGGATGCAGGCGGCCAGGCCCTCCACCGCCTCGTCCAGGGCCCGGGCCTGCCGGGCCTGCAACGCCCGGTCGGCCACGGGCGAGGCGGCCGGGTCTTCGCACTCGCGCACCGACAGGTCGACCGCGTCGATCCACTGCTGGACGGCCATGCGCAGGCGGTGCTCCAGCATGTCCAGGAACACCGGGACGCCCAGGCGCGCGAGGGGCCAGCCGCCTGGTGGCACCGGGTCGCCGGCAGCATCGAGCAGGACGGCCAGGGCCCGGCCGCGCAGCGGCGCCGGGGCCTTGGCCCGGACCTGCTCCAGCCGCTGCGCGGGCCCGGCCTCGCGGCCCGCGCCGGGCGGCAGGGCCAGCGCGGCATGGAACAGGGCCAGGCGCTCCAGGTCACCGAAACGGTCATCGGGAAACCACAGGGCCAATACGGGATCGCGTGCCAGCAGGCGGCCGAAGGCCTGGGGCGAGCCATCGCGGGCCAGCGCCTGCCCGGTCCCCGCGACCCGCGACAGGGCGCAGACCTGGACCGCATGCCGTGCGGGGCCGAGCGCATCCCGGACGCGGTCGACATGGCGGGAGAGGTGGTCCCGCGCCATGGCCATGCCGCGCCGCGTGCCCGGCGAGGCCTCGGCCTGCAGGTCCCTGCATGCCTGCGCCAGGCCATGGGTCAGTGCCCCCAGCATCGCGTGCGGCAGGCGCGCTTCCAGCCGGGACAGCAGGTGCTCGATGAGGGACACCATGGCCCGCGAGGCGGAAGGGGCCGCTCGCATCACGCGCTGCGCCAGGACCTGCGCAAAGGCACCGAGGGCCTGCGGCGCCAGCACCTGCGCCTGCCCCAGCAGCACGCGGCACAAGGCGGCGTAATCGGCACGGGAGGGCCGGTCCAGCGCAAGGAAAGGCTGCAGGGTCACGGGCACCGGGCGAGACGGCGACGGGACGGTCGGACGCTGCACTGGCGGCGGCGTGTCGCTGTGCTTGCGTTCGCGCCCGCGGGTCCGGGGGCGCCCGAGAGCGTCCCCCGGGATGAGGGAAGGCACCGGCGGCAACGGTGAATCCGCCAGCGGGCGCGGGTACTTGGTCTCAGGCTGCGGGGTGGGCATGCCGTCCGACCCGGCGAACTCGGCCTGCAGGTTGCGCCGGACCTCGCCGTTCGCCCGGCGCCTCGGGGCGGGCGGGCGGGGGGCCGGACCGCTGCAGGACTGCGTGGCGCGACCCGGCGGGGACGGGACACCGGCCCCGCCATCGCCGACCAGCAGGACATCGTCTCCCGTGGGCAAGCGCACCAGGCGCTTTCGCACGGACAGGTCCGGCACGCGCAGGTGCTCCGGGATTCCCGGCCAGGGCGGTGGCAGGTCCTGCGGCGCGGCGGGCGGCGGGCGCAGGCTGGGGTTGGGACGATCCGGGCTGAGCCAGACGTAGGGGGACCAATGGATGCCTTCTGGCCCACCGGCACGCGCGGGCGTGTGGGGCGATGCCACCTTGCGTGGGTGGCCGTCTTCAGTCTTGTGCGCCGGGCTGGGGGTGCGTGTGAACCATTGCGGCAGTTTTTCCATGCGCGCAAGCTACCTGAGCCCTTGTCGCGGGGGCAAGCAGGTGGTCAGGTGGGTGCGAGGAACGGCGGCCTGAAGCCGAGGCCGGAAATGCAAAACGCGCCCTCGGGCGCGTTCTTGCTGATTCACTGGCGGAGAGGGCGTCATTCCCATTCGACCACCAAGTCATTGATTTAAAGGGAAATTCGCCGCCAAGTTTTTCCGATACCCCCGCCTGTGGTCGCGTAGAGCTCTGGATTCAAATGAACGCGCTCGAACACCATTGTTGCCAATGTTCGCGTCGATTTTCAAGGTCTTCCTGCGATGGCAGCTTGCCCCCCGACATTGACGAGATTGAAGAGGGCTTGACCTTCCCACGATGGCAAGGTTCATTCTTTGACCATCAGCAAATTTGAGGAGGTCCACATGGTTCAGTTCAACGTTCCCGACATGACCTGCGGGGCCTGCGCCAGTCGCATCAACCGGGCCCTGGCTCAGGCCGACTTGCCCGCTGATTTGCAGATCGAGATCGATGTGGGAGCCCGTCAAGTGCGCCTGCCCGAGAACGTATCGGTAGAGGTCGCACTGGCCGTGCAGCAAGCCATCACGCGCGCTGGTTACTCGGCTGAGCAGGTCCATGCGGCCACGGCAACCTCAAACGCCCCTAGAGTTGCTGGATGCTGCTGCGCGGCCCGGAAGACCAATGCCGTTGATGTAAATCAAGGCGCGCCGGCCAGGGCCGCCGGATGCTGCGGTTAAAACTTCACACGGAGAACGCCATGCGCCTGGGACTCGTCACTTTTACCCTCACCAGCCTGGCAATCGCTGGATGTGCAGTTGCACAGACTCCGAAGGCCGACGAGGACCATTCGGCCCATCACCCTGCGGGAAGCCCGCCAGCGGCGGCAGCACCTGCACAGAGGGCCCAGACGACGCCCGATGCCTTCGACCGGCAAATGAAGGCCATGCAGGACATGCACCAGCGCATGCAGGCGGCCAAGACACCGGCGGAGCGCATGGCCCTGATGGATGAGCACATGAAGCTCATGCAGTCAGGCATGACCATGATGGGTCAGATGCGCGGCATGGGCGCCATGGCGGGGCCAGGCGCGATGGGCGGGCCAGGGAACCCAGGCAGCATGGGGATGATGCCGCCGCAGTCGCCCGGGGCCGGCGCGGACCAGGGCGCGCCGGGCATGCGAGGCATGGCCGGCATGATGGGCATGCACCAGCACATGGAGCGCCGCATGGCCATGATGGAGCAGATGATGCAAATGATGGTGGATCGCGAGACTGCCATGCCACGCAAGTAAGCGCAGGAGCCCGTCATGGACCACCGGCAGCACGAGCCGCCCCCGCCCTTCTGGAAGTCGCCCGCTGGCCTGGCCTGGGTCGTCGCGGCGGTGGTGGGCGGCTTCTATCTCTTCACCGAGCACCAGGCGCACCTGTACGGCTGGCTGCCTTACTTGGTGTTGGCCGCCTGCCCGCTGATGCACTTGTTCATGCATCGGGGCCACCACCATGGCGGTGATCATCACCATCGCGATGACGCACACGGGGGCCTCCATGACCGACGGGGCCAGTGACTACGGCATGTGGGTGTTGGTGGCGCTGAACGTGTTCGTCTTCGTGGGCTTTGCCTACAGCTTCTTCAAGCCCGCCACCATGCGCGACTGGCGCAGCTTCGGGGCCTACACGGCCTTCATCGTGGCGCTGTTCGCCGAAATGTACGGCTTCCCGCTGACCATCTACCTGCTGTCTGGGTGGCTGGGCCAAAAATTCCCTGGCGTGAATATCTTCGGTCACGAAGCGGGGCACCTGTGGTGGCTCCTGGGCGGCCAGCAGGGAGACCCACACACCGGTTTCTTGCACCTCCTTAGCTTCGGGTTCATCGGCGCCGGCTTCTGGCTGCTGTCCAAGTCCTGGCATGTGCTTTACCACGCACAACGCCGTCACGAACTGGCGACGCAAGGCCCCTACCAGGTCGTCCGCCACCCCCAGTACATCGGCTTCGTGGCCATCATGGCCGGCTTCCTGCTGCAGTGGCCCACGCTGCTGACGCTGGCCATGTTCCCGGTCCTGGTGGTGATGTACATGCGCCTGGCGATCAACGAGGAGCGCGACTCCGAGACGGCCTTCGGGGACGCCTGGCGCCGCTATGCAGCGGTCACGCCGCGCTTCATTCCCCGGCTGTCCAAAGCGCGTGATGAAAAGCCCTTCATCGACCATCAAGGGCGCTGAGCTCGCTTCCGGCCTGGGCGCCATCGTCCTGGGGGCAGGCCTGGCCCTACTGGTGCCACAGGTCCTCCAGACCCACGCCCTGCTCCTGCTGGTGACCGGGCTGGTGGTCCACGGCACGGGTATGACCCTCAAGTACCGCCTGGAAAGCCGTGAAGGCGCGCCGCTGTGGTGGGAACGCGTCCTGTTCTGGCTCTGTTGGGCGTGCCTCGCGGGGCTGGGCGGATGGGTGCTGGTGCGGGTTCTGGCAAGGTGAAGCGATGTGCCTTGCCAGCCGTCCATGGCCTCAGGAACAACCACAAGGAGAATCGCGTGCAAGGCCCCAACCCCATGTCTGGCGAGCACCACCCAGGCCATTCGCATCATGCGCATGGCCATCGTGCGAGCGCCGAGGTGCACACGCATGGTGCTCCGCCGCCAGCCTCCTCGGCGGCTCCGAGCCAGGCGCAGGAGTACACCTGCCCCATGCACCCTCAAGTGCGGCAAATGGGGCCGGGCAACTGCCCGATCTGCGGCATGACGCTGGAGCCGCTGCTGCCTGAGCTGGACGACGACGACAACCCCGAGCTGCGCGACTTCCAGCGCCGCTTCTGGTGGACGCTGCCGCTGACCGTGGTGGTCACCGTATTGGCCATGTTCGGCCATCAGGTAACAAACCTGGAGGTGAGAACGCAGACCTGGATCGAGCTGGCGCTCTCCATCCCCATCGTACTGTGGGCCGGCTGGCCCTTCTTCTCGCGTGGCTGGCAGTCAGTCGTCAATCGAAGTCCCAATATGTGGACGCTAATTGGCCTGGGAACGGGGGCTGCCTTTGCATACAGCGTGGTCGCCACCGTGGCGCCGCAGGTGTTTCCGGCCTCGTTCCTGTCCATGGGCCGCGTCGGTGTGTACTTCGAAGCGGCCGCCGTGATCATTTCACTCACGCTGCTGGGTCAGGTACTCGAACTCAAGGCCCGCTCGCAGACCTCGGCCGCCATCAAGTCGCTGCTCGGGCTTGCACCCAAGACGGCCAGGCGCCTTCGCCCCGACGGCACCGAGGAGGATGTGCCCCTGACCCATGTCCATGTGGGTGACCTGCTGCGCGTGCGCCCCGGCGAAAAGGTTCCGGTCGATGGCGTGGTGATCGAGGGCAGCAGCTCGGTGGATGAATCAATGCTCACCGGCGAGCCGATGCCGGTAGCCAAGCGCGTGGGCGACAAGATCATCGGCGCGACCATGAACACCAGCGGCGCGCTGGTGATGCGCTCGGAGCGCGTGGGCGCGGCGACCATGCTCTCCCAGATCGTCCAAATGGTGGCACAGGCGCAGCGCTCCCGCGCACCGATGCAGCGCATGGCCGACGTGGTGGCGGGCTACTTCGTTGTGGCGGTAGTAGGCATTTCCGTGCTGACGCTTTTCGGCTGGGGGCTCTTCGGCCCCGAGCCTCGGTGGGTCTTCGGCCTGATCAATGCGGTGGCGGTCCTGATCATTGCCTGCCCCTGCGCCCTGGGCTTGGCCACGCCAATGTCGATCATGGTGGCGACCGGGCGCGGTGCGACACAGGGTGTGCTGTTCCGGGATGCGGCCGCCATCGAGAACATGCGCAAGATCGATACCCTCATCATCGACAAGACCGGCACGCTCACCGAAGGGCGACCGAGCTTCGAGCGCGCCGTGCCCGTGGCCGGCGGGAACGCCGACGAGGTGCTGCGCCTGGCGGCCAGCCTGGATCAGGGCAGCGAACACCCCCTGGCAGAGACCATCGTTCGTGCGGCCCGGGAGCGGGGCATGAACCTGGACAAGCCCGAGGACTTCGAATCCGGATCAGGTATCGGCGTGCGTGGACAGGTGGGCGGGCGTCGGCTGGCGCTGGGTAACACGGCGCTGATGGAGCAGGTCGGCGTGTCGGTGACTAGCCTGGTGCCGCAGGCCGAAGCCCTGCGGGCCGAGGGCGCAAGCGTGATGTACCTCTCCGTCGATGGGCGGCTGTTAGGTCTGCTGGCTGTATCCGACCCCATCAAGGCCAGTACGCCTGAAGCCCTGGCTACGCTGAAGGCCGCCGGGCTGCGTATCGTGATGGCCACCGGTGACGGCCTGACCACTGCCCGAGCTGTGGCAGCACGCCTTGGCATCGATGAGGTGCACGGCGAAGTGAAGCCGGCTGACAAGCTTCAGTTGGTGGAGCAGTTACAAAAGCAAGGGCGGGTGGTGGCCATGGCGGGGGACGGCATCAACGATGCGCCGGCGCTCGCCAAGGCGGACGTGGGCGTGGCGATGGGTACCGGCACCGATGTGGCTATGAACAGTGCCCAGGTCACGCTGGTCAAGGGGGACCTGCGCGGGATCGCGATTGCCCGGGCGCTGTCCGTCGCGACGGTGGGCAACATGAAGCAGAACCTGCTGTTTGCTTTCCTGTACAACGCCTTGGGCATTCCAATTGCGGCGGGGGTGCTCTATCCCCTGACGGGCTGGTTGCTCTCGCCCTTGATCGCCGCCCTGGCCATGAGCCTGAGCTCGGTTTCGGTGATCGGCAATTCCTTGCGCCTGCGAAGCGCCCGTCGTGATGCCATCGCCCGGTGAGCTGCATCGGCTGTTTTTTCTGGAGATTGCGAGATGATGCGAAACAAATGGGCCCTGACCGCCATCCAGGCGGGCTTGCTGCTGGGCGCGGCTGCCACTTTTGCCTCTGACAAGGTGTATGTCGCCAACGAAGGCGCGGACACGGTCAGCGTCCTTGACGCTTCCACCCTCAAGACGCTGGCCAGCGTCCGGGCCGGGAAGACGCCGCACAACGTGCAGGTCTCGCCCGACGGGCGTTTCGCATGGGTGACCAACAACGGTGAGTCTGGCCCGGCGGCCAACGCTGCGGCACACCAGGGTATGGCCGCTGATGCACACCAGTCAATGGCCCAGGCCGGCGGGGTGTGGATCATTGACACCAGCACAGATACCGTTGCGGCGCGGGTGGCCGTTGGAAAGCATCCGGCCCATGTGGTGCTGACGCCGGACGGTCGCCAGGCCTATGTCACCAATGGTGGCGACAACACGGTCAGTGTGATCGACACATCGGCCAGAAAGGTCGTGGCGACGATTCCGGTCGGCCAGTATCCACACGGTCTTCGTCCCAGCCCGGACGGCAAGGAAATGTACGTCGCAAACCTGAAGGCCGGAACTGTGTCCGTGATCGACACGGCGAGCCAGAAAGAAGTCGCGCAGGTCCCGGCCGGCAAAGGCCCGGCGCAGACCGGCTTCACGCCCAACGGGCGCTGGGGCTTTGTGTCGCTGTCGCAGGAGGACGCGGTCGCCCTGATCGACCCTTCCACCCGGAAGGTGGTGCGCAAGATTGCCGTCGGAACGGTCCCCATCCAGTTGTATGCCACCGCCGATTCGCGTACGCTGCTGGTCGCGAACCAGGGCTCGCGCCAGAGGCCTGGGAAGACCATCAGCCTGATCGATTTGGAGTCGTTCAAGGTCGTCAACACCCTTGAAACTGGCGCTGGTGCCCACGGCGTGGTCGTAGACCGCGCTGGACGGTACGCCTACGTGACAAACACCTACGCCAACTCAGTTTCGGTGCTCGACTTGGTCAAGCGCACCGTCACCAAGACGGTCCCGGTGGGTAAGGCTCCGAACGGCATCAGTATCCAGCCTTGATGGCGGGCTGCCTGAAACTTTCCTGTGCGCAGGCTCGTGTGCCATCGCCTCGTGCACATGTTCGTGATGGCGTGATTAAGCCGGCGTACAAAGGGCGGGAAGTCGGGTAGCGGGGCCTGCGGCCATCCGTGCCTTACTTCACCGTGAACCGGACTGTGGTGGCTTTGCCTGCCGCGTTGGTCACGACCGCCACCAGCTTGTCACCTTTGCCGATCTTCACGCCTGTGGCGCGCAGCTTGTTGTCGTCCGCATCCTAGAGGTCCGCGTCCGTTTTGTTGCTGCCGAGAAGGAGGGTCAGCTTGCCGGACATATTCGGCCGCAGTGGCGGCGCCATGCGCATCGACCGAAAAATTGCGTACCTGGGTGCGCACCTGCGCACCGACCGGAACGTCGTGAGGCACCGTCTGAGGCTAGGCGTAGCCAATCACTTCGGCGGTGGCATGGACTTCGAAGATGCCCACAGCGCCCTCGAAGATGCCGAAGTTGCCGATCGTTTTGGGGATGGCATCTTCGTCATCTTCGTGGCGCCATTGGCCACCTTCGGGATGGGGCAGCTTCCAGTACCAGCCGTCGTTCATCCCGCCCTTGTTCTTGGTCCCGTTGATGCATTTGAAGGTGCGGCGGAGTGTCTTCTCGGAAATGCCAGCGTCCTTGGCCGCCTCCAGGACCTTCGAAGCCGGATACCAGCCGGGGCCCGACAGCGCCTCGCGGAGAAATTGCTCCGCCTTGGCTGCCGCGCCGCTGGAGGCCTCTTCGGGGTTCTTGGGCTCCGCGAGCAACTCGCGCGCGCTGCCGGCGAGCGCCTCGCCCCAGGCCACGCGGGTGGCCCAGATTCCCGGCCGTGCCTCGCACTCATCGAGCGTGTAGGTGAAGCCGCCTTCATCCGGCCCCACGTTCGACTTGCTGCGCGCCAGGTCTGCGCCAGCGCCGATCAGCCGCGGCACCAAGGTGTCGGCGGGGTCGTCCTCGCCGGTCCAGATCAGCACGTCACCGACAGGGCTCTTGAGGCCGTCGGGCCACGAACCGCCCTTGGTGACGGTCGCCGCCATGGCCATGGCCACGGTCGTCTTGCCGACGCCGGGGGCACCGGCCAGCAGGGCAACCTTGCCGCACGGCACCCATCCCGGCCACACCCAGGTGACCGGCTCAGGCGTAAGGGTGTCGGCCCGCACCAGCACCACGCCATCGGGGGCCGGCTTCTTGTAGAGCTTCGCCTCTTTCAGGGCCATCTTCACGACTTCGCGTTCGGCGGTCATTCGCGCACCTCCTGCACCAGATCGTTCAGGTCATTGCAGGCCTGGCGCGTCACCCAGACCTCGGCGCCGGCGGCGGCCCAGCGAGTCGCACAGGCGTGGGCGGCGTGTTCGCCGGCCGGGTCACGGTCGCAGGCGATGGTCAGGGCCTGGATGCCCGCGAGCACAGGGAACTGCGCCAGGTTGCCGGCGTCGATGCAGGCCCACACCGGGGTGTAGGCATGCGCCAGGCTCAGGGCCGTTTCGAGGCCTTCAGCAATACCCAGGCCGAGGGTCACAACCTCGTCGTGCCAGAGCCGGCAAACACAGTTGCGCTTCACATGGCCGCGCAGCAGCAGGCGCGGCGTGGCCAGGTCGGCCTTGCGACCGCCCTCCACCCAGGTGAAGTCCAGGCTGCGCGGCTCGCGCGTGTGTGCGTCGGTCAGCAGCGCCACCAGGCAGGGGCCACGGTGGCCGCTGGGGTGGCGGTGATTCGGCAGCCAGCGCAGGTCGCCGTCCGGCGGCGGCAGCACGCAGCGCCGCGTCTCCAGGTACTCAGCCGCCGGGGTGCCCCGCGTGATCGGCAGCGAGTCGCTCCACAACGCGCGCGCCGCCGGGGCCAGCGTCTCGTTCTTGGCGGGCACCGGGACGCGTGCGGTGGTCGCAGGCACGCCGGCGCCCTTGCGACGCACGGGCGACGGGCGACGAGTCTCGACGTAGTGGCAGCGGAAGCAGTGCGCCACGCCATGGCCGTCTTCGGTGACGGTCACGCCCAGGGTGCGGTCTTGGCGCGTGCCGCGGCCACAGGACGGGCACGGCAGGCGGTGCTGACCCGGGGGCATGCCGTCCCAGTGCAGGAAGGCGGGCATCACTTGCAGCCCTCCTCGTTCTTGGTGCCGGCCAGGCCCAGGTACGCCTCGATGGCGGCCAGGTCGTGCAGCGTGGTGTTTGGGCCAACCTTGATCGGCTGCGGGAAGCCCGGGCGATTCTGGATCCAATGCCACAGGGTCGTGCGGCTGATATTGAGGGTCTCGTACACAGTGCGGGCGCGGAAGTAACGCTTGTTCATATGGGTCAAGTACGGTCTGCTGTAGTTACAACAGGAGCGAGTACAAGCCGGATCGACCCGAACGCGTGCGAAAGAAAAAGGACGCTGCCCCACCCTATTTTTTTCGCACGCACGCGCGCGCGATGTAGCGTGCGTCGCCTTGTCCTCACACTGCGTCGGATGTGAGGGCCGCGCCTACCGCCTGGTGGCCGTGGTGGTGATGGGTAACTACAGGAGTCGCTGAACTCCCGGAGCAGGCGGCAGCGGCAGGTCGACGTACATCGGCCAGCTCAGACTGCCACTCGCAGTCAGCGGTTGTGCCCGTCGATGAAATACACCGCGGCGGCGCGGGCCAACGGTGTGCGCCCCGCCGGCAGGGCCCGGCGCATCCAGTAGCGCACCTTCGCGTCGTAGGCCCACGCCAGCACCCCACCTTCCTCACCGTCGGACTCGGTCACCGACAAGGCCCGGGTGCCCTGCAGCACCAGCCTGATGATCTGAAACTCGAGATGCAGCACTTCGGGATGCACCGCGGTGGCCCAGTGGTCCCAGAAGGTGCCGCGCACACGCGCGATGAACTCGGCCAGACTTGGGTTACCACGGGCGCCGCGAATTTCGGCGGCAGCGCCTCCAGCGTTGACGGCACGCGCGGCGGCGTTGGTCGCGCTTTCCACGGCCGCCAGCAGTCCTGGCACATCCCCGCCCGCGCGATCCAGCTCGGCGGCGGTGAAGTCGTCCAACTCGCGCAGCGAGCGCGCCCAGGCAGCGAACTCCCGTTGGCGAGCCGCCATGGCGCGTTGCAGGTGGGCACGGCGCGGCGCGTTGTTCGCCTGGAAGCCGGCGTCGATAAGGAAGCCGTAGCTGAGCTCGATTTCAAGCAACGCCTGCGTCGGCTCGGCGTAGGTCCCGTCGATCAGCGCGAGCCCGCGTTCGGGCGACACGGGGATACGCGAAGTGCGCTGCCACAGGGACGCGTCGGCGCGCACCAGCGCCTGCGGCGCCCTGCCCTCCTCGGCGGGCAACGTGCATTGCTTCCCGGCCTCAAGCAAGGCCTGCACGCCAGCTTCCAGAAACGGGTCGAGCTGACGGGCCGTGGTCAGTACGACGGCGGTACGCGTGGTTCTTTGGGCGAGGGTCATGGCGGGAACTTCAGGCGGCCAACGACAGCACGGCGGGCTCGCCCTGCAGGCAAGCGTCCAGGTAGTCGGCCCAGCGCTGCATCATGGCGGCGCGCTCGGGCAGGTGCGTGGCGTAGTTGTAGGCAGCGCTGACCTCATCGCGCTCCTGGTGGGCTATTTGCAGTTCGATGTGCTTGTGGGGGTATCCCATTTCGTGCAGGACCGTCGAGGCGACGCCGCGAAAGCCATGGCCGGTCATGCGCCCCTGGTATGCCATGCGCTTGAGGGCGCCCAGGATGGTGTTGTTGCTCATGTGGGTGCGGGGACGGCGCTCGTTGGGAAACAGGTGCTCGCCCTGGCCGGTGAGCGTGTGCAGGGTGCGCAGCACCGTGATGGCCTGGTGAGCCAGCGGCACGATGTGGGGCGCGCGCATCTTCATCCGCTCGGCCGGAATGTCCCAGCGGCCGGCTTCCAGATCGAACTCGACCCAGCGCGCGCCAATGAGCTCCTGGGTCCGCACGAACGTCAGGGCCATCAGCTTGATGGCCAGGCGCGTCAGCGTCGAGTCGTAGGCCTCGATGGCGCGCAGCAGGGCAGGCAGTTCGCGGGCCTCCACGCGCGCGTAGTTGCTCTTGATCCGCCGCGGCAGCAGGTCGCTCGGGCGCAGGTCCGCGGCCGGGTTGGCTGCGATCAGGCCGCGGACGCTGGCGTACTTGAAGACCGCCCGCACCGTCTGCAGCAGCCGGCCTGCCAATTCGTGGGTGCCGCGTGCCCCCACGGCCTCGATCACGGCCGCAATGTCGGGGGTGCGCGGGTCGGCGATGGGCCGTTTGCCGATGGCCGGGAAGATATCGTTTTCCAGCCGCTTGATGACGTAGTCGGCGTAGTTGTCCGTGCGATTGAGTTTCCACTGGACCCACCAGGCCCGGGCGATGACCTCGAAGGTGTTGGCCATCTCCCCCTGGCGCTGGAGCTTGGCGCGTTTGCGCTCCGCGCCAGGATCGAGCCCTTCGGCCAGGGTTTGGCGCGCCTCGAGGCAGCGCCGCCGGGCGCTGGCGAGCGTGACGGCCGGGTACAGGCCGAAGACCAGACTCTTTTCCTTGCCCTCGAATCGGTACTTCATGCGCCAGCTCTTGGCGCCCTGGGGCGTGACGAAGATGTACAGCCCGTCGCTGTCGGCCTCCTTCTAGGGCTTGTCGCGCGGCTTGAGCTTGCGCAGTTGCAGATCTGACAGTGCCATCGTGAAACTCCCGGATGGCCGTCCGATACCCCCAAGGTGAGGCTGCGATACCCCCAAATGCCCCCCTGGCGCGGTTCGGATTCGGCCGAACTTTGCTGGACAGGATAAAACAAAAGGGCTCCATCGTGATGGAGCCCTTCGGGGGTGCGTCGCCGAGCGGTTACAGGGCGACGCGGATGGGGTGATGTGGCGGAGAGGGCGGGATTCGAACCCGCGGTGGGCTATTAACCCACACACGCTTTCCAGGCGTGCGACTTAAACCGCTCATCCACCTCTCCGTGAAGCCCTCGATTGTAGCAGGGCTTGGTCAGGTTTCCGCGGCGCGCTGAACTTTTTGTCGTGCGGCCTGGGGATCGGCCAGCAGCGACAGCAGCGCCTCGACATCCGCCGGCTTGACCAGGTGCACGTCGAAGCCCGCCTGCGCCGAGCGGCTGCGGCTCTCGGCCTCGCCGTAGCCCGTCAGCGCCACCAGCAGCGCCTCGCGCGTGGCGGGCTCCTCGCGCAGGTGGCCGGCCACCTCGAAGCCGCTCATGCCCGGCAGCCCGATGTCCAGCAGCACCGCCTCGGGCCGGAACTCACGGGCGATGGCCAACGCGGCGCGGCCCTCCCCGGCCACCCGGACCTCGAAGCCCTCCATCTCCAGCAGCAGGGTCAGGGTGTCGGCCGAGGCGGCGAGGTCGTCGACGACGAGGACGCGCCGCACCCGCCGGCCCGCGTCATCCGGATCACACCCCTCACACACCTCGCTTCCCTCAACCCGCTCTCCCCTTGCGGCTGCAAGCAGGGCGGGCATCGCATCCACCGGCAGCCGTGCCGGCCCTGTTCCGCCCGCCAGGGCCGGGTCCGGGTCCGGCTCCAGGAAGGCCGGCAGCCGCACCACCACCTGCGTGCCCTGCCCTGCCCCGTCGCTGAACGCCTCCACCCGACCGTCGTGCAGTTCCACGAGGTGGCGCACCAGGGTCAGGCCGATCCCCAGCCCGCCCTGCGAGCGGTCCAGCGCCTGCTCGCCCTGCACGAACAGCTCGAAGATGTGCGGCAGGAACCCCGGCTCGATGCCGCAGCCGGGGTCGCGCACCTGGATCACCACCTCCCCGCCCTCGTAGGCCGCCGAGAGGTGCAGCGTGGCCTGGGGCGGCGAAAACTTGCTGGCGTTGTGAACCAGGTTCGCCAGCACCTGCGCCAGCCGCACGGCATCGCCATGCAGCCACACGGGCTGGGGCGGCAGGTCCACGTGCAGCGCCTGCGCACGGGCGTCCAGGCGCGGCCCGCAGGCCTCGACGGTGCGCTCGACCACCGCGGCGAGGGCCAGCCGCTCGGGCTTGACCACCACCTTGCCCTGCACGATGCGCGAGACGTCCAGCAGGTCGTCGATCAGGCGCGCCATGTGCTCGGCCTGCCGGCTGATCACGTCCCGCCCCCAGGCGAGGGTGTGCGGGTCCACCTCCGGGCCCTGCATGATGTGCACCGCATTGCGGATGGGGGCCAGCGGGTTGCGCAGTTCGTGCGCCAGCATGGCCAGGAACTCGTTCTTGCGCCGGTCGGCGGCCCGTACCGCCGCATACAGGCGCGCGTTCTCCATGGCGATGGTGGCGCGGCTGGCCACCTCGCGCGCCAGAGCCAGCCGGGCCGCATCGAACGAGGCCGCCGGCCCCCGCAGCACCAGGGCGCCGAACGGCTGGTCGGCCGTGCCCAGCGGCAGCACCACCACGCCGTCGGACCCGTCGGCCGTGGCCGCCGGGTCCTCGCCATCAGCCGCCTCCACCAGCGCGGCCTGCTCGGCCAGGTGCGGGACCGCCACGCGCAGCAGCGCCTCCCGGGTCTGCTGCAGGTCCAGCGATCGGGACAGTTCCTGGCTGGCCTGCGCCAGGTAGTCGGCCCGCGCCACGGCCTGCTCGGCGGCGGCGCGGGCCGCCTGTTCCCGCGCCAGGGCCTCGCGTTCGGCGGCGCGCAGCTGCAGCTGCCGGTTCATGCGGTGCAGCTCCACGAACACGCGCACCTTGGAGCGCAGCACCTCGGGCACCACCGGCGAGGGGATGTAGTCGACCGCGCCCAGGGCGTAGCCCCTGCGCGCCTGCAGCTCGTCGACGTAGGCCGTGATGAAGACGATGGGCGTGCGGGCCGAGCGCTTGTGGTGGCGGATCAGGCTAGCGGTCTCCAGGCCGTCGATGTCGGGCATGTTGACGTCCAGCAGGATCACCGCAAACTCGTGGTCCAGCACCTGGGCCAGCGCCTCGCGCCCGGACCGGGCGCTGACGATGTTCTCGCCCAGGTCCTCCAGGATGCTGCGGAAGACGACATGCTTGTCCGGCATGTCGTCGACGATGAGGATGTTGGCGGACGGCGCGATCATGGGTTCGCTCCCGGGATGGAGGGGATGAGGCAGTGGCGCAGGACGGCCAGCAGGTCCTGCGTGTCGACGGGCTTGGCCAGGTAGTCGCGCGCGCCCGCCTCCAGGCACTTGTCGCGGTCGCCCTTCATGGCCTTGGCCGTGACGGCGACCATGGGCAGCTCGCGCCCGTGCGGCAGGCGGCGGATCTCGCGCATGGTGGCCAGGCCGTCGAGCTCGGGCATCATGATGTCCACCAGCACCACGCCGATGCGCGGGTCGGACTTGACGCGGTCGATGGCGTCGTGGCCGTTGTCGGCCCACACGATGTCCATGCCATGCTCCTCCAGCACGGTGGCCAGGGCGAAGATGTTGCGCATGTCGTCATCGACGATGAGGGCGCGGTGGCCCGCCAGGGGCCGCGCGCCCGGCCCCTCCTGGGCGTCCTGCGCCTGATGGGCCTCATGGGCCGCATGGCCCTCGTCCCCGTCGGCCAGGGGGTTGCTGCCTTCGGGTGCCAGGCATGGCGCGCAGCGGGGCGCGCGCGGCGAGCGCGCCGACAGCGGCTTGCGCGGGGGTGGCGGCGAGCGCCCCTCCTGCAGCGAGCTGGTGCGGCGCGTGCCACGCGTCTGCGGGTAGTGCAGCGGCAGGTACAGGGTGAACGTGCTGCCCCGGCGCGGCGTGCTTTCCAGGCGGATCTCGCCCCCCAGCAGCCGGGACAGCTCGCGGCTGATGGCCAGGCCCAGGCCGGTGCCGCCGTACTTGCGGCTGGTGGAGCCGTCGGCCTGCTGGAAGGCCTCGAAGATGATCTGCTGCTTGCCCGGCGAGATGCCGATGCCCGTGTCCGACACCGAGAACGCGATGACCCGGCGCGCGCGGCGCAGTTCCTCGTGCTCCCGGCTCCAGCCCTCGGTGGCCGGGGCGATGGACAGGCGCACCTGGCCGTGGTGCGTGAACTTGAAGGCATTGGACAGCAGGTTCTTGAGGATCTGCTGCAGCCGCTTGGCGTCCGTGAGCATGGACGCCGACGCGCGCAGGCTGCTGTCGATGACGAACGCCAGGCCCTTGGCCTCGGCCACGTGCCGGAAGGTACGCTCCACGTATCGCTGCAGGTCCAGCAGGCGCAGCTCGCTCACTTCCACGGCGACCGTGCCGGACTCGATCTTGGACAGGTCCAGGATGTCGTTGATCAGCATCAGCAGGTCGTTGCCCGAGGAATGGATGGTCCGGGCGAACTCCACCTGCCGCAGGCTGAGGTTGCCCTCGGGGTTCTTGGACAGCTGGTCGGACAGGATCAGGAGCGAGTTGAGCGGCGTGCGCAACTCGTGCGACATGTTGGCCAGGAACTCGCTCTTGTACTTGGAGGTCAGGGCCAGCTGCTTGGCCTTTTCCTCCAGCGCCTGGCGGGCCTGCTCCACCTCGCGGTTCTTGCGCTCGACCTCCTCGTTCTGGTGCGCCAGCAGCCGGGCCTTGTCCTGCAGGGCCTCGTTGGTGTGCTGCAGCTCGCGCTGGCGGCTTTGCAGCTCCTGCGCCAGGGACTGCGACTGCGCCAGCAGGCCCTCGGTGCGCATGTTGGCCTCGATGGTGTTGATGACGATGGCGATGGATTCGGCGAGCTGGTCGAGGAAATCCAGGTGGCTGGGGTTGAAGCACTGCACGGAGGCCAGCTCCACCACCCCGCGCACCTCGCCCTCGAAGACCACGGGCAGCACCAGCACGCTGCGCGGGGCCAGCTCGGTGGTGCCGGTGACGATGCGCAGGCAGGCGGGGATGCCGGCCGTCAGCAGGATCTTGCGGCGGTCGGCGGCGCACTGGCCCACCAGCCCCTCCCCCACCGCCAGCTCCTGGCCGCCGCGGGCCGGGCCGTCGGCCGCGTAGCTGGCGGTCAGGCGCAGGCGCGGCTGGCCGGGCGCGCCGGGCGTCCCGGGGGTCCCCGGGTGCATGACGTAGAAGGCCGCGCGCTGCGCGCCCACCACGGGCGCCAGCTCGGACAGGATCACCCGGCCCAGGGCCGGCAGGTCCTTCTGGCCCTGCAGCATGCGCGAGAACTTGGCCAGGTTGGTCTTGAGCCAGTCCTGCTGGTTGTTCACCTCGGTGGTGTCGCGCAGGTTGCGGATCATCTCGTTGATGGTGTCCTTGAGCGCCGCCACCTCGCCGCGGGCCTCCACCGTGATGCTGCGGGTCAGGTCGCCCTGGGTGACCGCGGTGGCGACTTCCGCGATGGCCCGCACCTGCGTGGTCAGGTTCGCGGCCAGCTGGTTGACGTTCTCGGTCAGGCCCTTCCAGGTGCCCGCCGCGCCGGGCACGTCGGCCTGGCCGCCGAGCTTGCCCTCGGCGCCCACCTCCCGCGCCACGCGCGTGACCTCGGAGGCGAAGCCGCGCAGCTGGTCGACCATGGTGTTGATGGTGTTCTTCAGGCCCAGGATCTCGCCCTGCACGTCCACCGTGATCTTGCGCGAGAGGTCGCCGGCGGCCACGGCCTTGGTCACGTCGGCGATGTTGCGCACCTGGGCGGTGAGGTTGGAGGCCATGGAGTTCACGTTGTCCGTGAGGTCCTTCCAGGTCCCGGCGACACCCTGCACGTCGGCCTGGCCGCCGAGCTTGCCCTCGCTGCCCACCTCCCGCGCCACACGCGTCACCTCCACCGCGAAGGTGCCCAGCTGCTGGACCATGCGGTTGATGACGGTGGCGGTCTTGAGGAATTCGCCGCGCAGCGGCCGCCCGTCCACCGCCAGCGGCATGGAGCGCGTGAGGTCGCCCCGGGCCACGGCGGTGATGACGCGGGCGACTTCGCGCGTGGGCTGCACCAGGTCCACCACCACCTCGTTGAAGGCGGCGGCGAGCTGGCCGTGGATGCCCGGCCAGTCGGACGGCAGGCGCACGCTGGCGTCGCCGTTCTTCAGGCGCTCCAGCGCGGTGAGCACGCGGCGCAGCATGTGGTCCCGCGCCGGGGCGATGACCAGGGGCCGGGTGCGCGGGGGCGAGGCGGCAGGTTCCATGACGCGCCACAGCCTAGGCGCTTGCCTCGGCAGGAACAACGGACCGCGCCTGCTGATCCGCCCACAAATCAGGCGGCATGCGACCCGTAGGTGCGAGCCTACGAGAGGTCGCGACAAAGCGACGTGGCCGCCCCATGAAAAAGGCCGCCCGGAGGCGGCCTCTTGTTTCAGGAAGAACCTGCTCAGTTCAGCGGGGACTTCTTGCCGTCCTTGTAGACGTACAGGGTCATGGCCGGGTTCTTCAGCTCGCCATTGGGCTCGAAGGCGATGTTGGCGGTGATGCCCTTCATGTTGGTCTCGATCAGCTTGGGGGTGTAGACCTTGGGGTCGACCGAGTTGGCGCGCTTCATGGCGTCGACCAGCACGAAGGTGGCGTCGTAGGTGTACGGGCTGTAGACCTGGAACTGGTTGGGGTACTTGGCGTCGTAGCGCTTCTTCCAGGCTTCGCCGCCCGGCATCTTGGCCAGCGAGGCGCCACCTTCGGCGCAGACCACGTTGGTCAGGGTCTTGGCGCCACCGGCCAGCTTGGCGATCTCGGAGGTGCAGATGCCGTCGCCGCCGAAGAACTTGACGTTGCTCATGCCCAGCTGCTCCATCTGGCGCAGCATGGGGCCGGCCTGGGGATCCATGCCACCGTAGAAGATGCCGTCGGGGTTCTTGGCCTTGATGGCGGTCAGGATGGCCATGAAGTCGGTGGCCTTGTCGGTGGTGAACTGCTCGTCCACGACCTGGATGCCCTTGGAGGCGGCAGTGCGCTTGAACACCTCGGCGACGCCCTGGCCGTAGGCGGTGCGGTCGTCGACGATGGCCACGCGCTTGAGCTTCAGCGCATCAGCCGCATAGAAGGCCAGGCCAGCGCCCAGGGCGTTGTCGTTGGCGATGATGCGGTAGGTGGTCTTGTAGCCGGGGCGGGTCAGGTTGGGGTTGGTGGCCGCGCCGGTGACGTGCGGGATGCCGCAGTCGTTGTAGACCTTGGAGGCGGGGATGGTGGTGCCGGAGTTCAGGTGGCCGACCACGCCGGCGACCTTGGCGTCGCACAGCTTCTGGGCGGCGGCGGTGCCCTGCTTGGGATCGGCGGCATCGTCCTCGGCCTGGATCTCGAAGCGCACGCGCTTGCCACCGATGGTGATGTTCTGCGCGTTGAGGTCCTCGATGGCCATGCGCACGCCGTTCTCGTTGTCCTTGCCATAGTGGGCCTGGGCGCCGGAGACGGGGCCGACGTGGCCGATCTTGACGACCTGCACGTCCTGGGCGGATGCCATGCCGGCAACGGCGGCCAGTGCAGCGGCGACAGTCAGCTTCATTTTGATTTGCATATCAGGAAACCTCCAAAGTGGTGAAAGGGTTGGGCCCTCGTCGGCCGCAACCTTCGCAACATAACGCAAATTCCGAGCCCGCAACACAGGGGAAACATGGGCATCGGGGCCTCAGCGCCCACGCTCCTCCGCCAGGGCATCCGCCACCAGGGAACGGACGACACTTTCGACTTCCACCGCGATCGCCGGCCCCAGGCTGCGGGTGTGTTCCAGCACCACCTGGGCGACGGCTTCGCGCAGCCGCTGGTCCAGGCCCTGCTGGACCCGGCGCATGACCCGTTGGACCAGCTGGTCCTCGGTCACGACCAGGGCCGGCGCCATCGGCCCGGCGCCCGGTTCCAGCACCTCGGCGGTGCCGGGCTGCACCACTTCGGTCAGGGTGGGCACGAAGCGCGGGGGCACGCGCGAGGAGGACTGGGCGGGGGCTTGCGGGGTGTCGGGAGCGGTCATGGGGTTTCCTCGCGCGGTCCCGGGGTCAGGCCGCGACATCCTTCTGGTCGATCTTGCGGGGCGTGTGGCCGCTGCCGAGGTAATGCTTCCAGCGCACACGCGCGCCGTTCAGGGCGTCCGGGTCGGTCCCCACGAGCTCGATCAGGCGCGCGAAGCCCTCGTAGCCCGCCGGCACCTCGGCGCCGAGGTTGACCAGCACCTGCCGGTGGGCCGCGGCGCCCGCCTCGGGCGCCAGCACGATGGGCGTGCGCGACAGCACCGGCGCGGGGGCCGCGCCGGCAACGGCATGGGGAACGAAGTCCTGCGGGGAGAAGGTCCACAGGGCCTGGTCCAGCTCGCGCAGCTGCACCGGCTCACCCACCACCACCACCTGCGCGCCGCTGGCACTGGCCTTGCGCAGCAGCCGGCAGGCGTAGGCCACCGGGTCGGCCAGGTTGACGTGGAAGGCGATGTCGGTCATCGGGCCGCAGCCGCCTTCCTGGGCTTGGCCGCCTGGGCGGATGCGGCGGCCTTGGCGGGTTTCGTGGCCCTGGCAGGCCGGGCCGCCGCCCCCTGCTGCGCCAGCAGCCACTGCACCAGCAGGCCCACCGGCCGGCCGGTGGCGCCCTTGGCCGCCCCGCCCTTCCAGGCGGTGCCGGCGATGTCGAGGTGGGCCCAGGGGTAGGCCCCCGCGAATCGCTGCAGGAACTTGGCGGCCGTGATGGAACCACCCGGGCGGCCGGCCACGTTGGCCACGTCGGCGAAGTTGGTTTTCAGGCCCTCGCCGTACTCGTCGTCCAGCGGCAGGCGCCAGCACAAGTCCATGGCCTGCTCGCCGGCGTCCGCCAGGGCCTGGGCCAGGGCGTCGTCGGAGGCGAACAGGCCGGTGCGCACGGAGCCCAGCGCGATCACGCAGGCGCCGGTGAGCGTGGCGATGTCCACCACGGCGCGGGGCTTGAAGCGCTCGGCGTAGGTGAGCGCGTCGCACAGGATCAGCCGGCCCTCGGCGTCGGTGTTCAGGACCTCGATGGTCTGCCCGCTCATGCTGGTGACCACGTCGCCCGGCTTGAAGGCCCGCCCGCTGGGCAGGTTTTCGCAGCTGGGGATCAGGCCGATGACGTTGACCTTGGGCTTGAGGTCGGCCAGGGCGCGGAAGGTGCCCAGCACGCTGGCGGCACCCCCCATGTCGAACTTCATCTCGTCCATCTCGGCGGCGGGCTTGATGGAGATGCCGCCGCTGTCGAAGGTGATGCCCTTGCCCACCAGCACCACCGGGGCCTCGGACGCCGCCGCGCCCTGGTACTTCAGGACGATGAAGCGCAGCGGCTCCTCGGAGCCCTGGGCCACGGCCATGAAGGAGCCCATGCCCAGCTTCGCGACCTCCTTCGGGCCCAGCACCTGCACCTGGAAGCCGCCCAGCTTGCCCAGCTTGCGCGCTTCCTCGCCCAGGCGGGTGGGGGTGGCCAGGTTGGGCGGCAGGTTGCCCAGCTCGCGGGCGAACTCGATGCCGTGGGCGGCGCCCCGGGCGGCGGCGAAGTCGGCCTTGCAGGCCGCCGCGTCGGCCACGCCGACCACCACCTTGGCGATGGCGCGGCCCTCGGGCTTGCTCTTGGTGGAGACGTAGACGTAGCTGGCCTCGCTCACGGCGCTGACGGCGGCGCGCACAGCGCGGGCGTCGGCGCCGGCGGGCAGCAGGACGGCCAGCTTCTTCACCGCGGCGCCGCGCAGGCCGGCCACGGCCGAGGCCACGGCGGACTGCACGCGGCGGGCGCTGCCATCGCCCACGCCGGCCAGCAGGACGCGGCCGGCGGCCACGCCCTCGGGACGCCAGGCCGCCAGGGACTTGCCGGGCTTGGGCTCGAAGGCGCCGGACTTGACGGCCTCGGTCACCAGGCGCGAGACCGGGTCCTGGCCGGGGCCGAAACCCTCCGGCACCAGCACCACCAGGGCATCGCATTTCTCGGCGGACGCGCGCAGGGCGTCCAGGGTCTTCAGTTCAAAGTCCATAATCCGCTTTTGTGTTGCTTCTGGGGCCGCCCATCGCGGCTGTCGCGCGCTGATGTTATTCCATTCCTCCCTCCGCAAGGAGCTCGCCCGCAGCTTCGGCGCGACCCTGGTGGTGCTGGTCACGATCGTCATGACGATGACCCTGATCCGCACCCTCAGCCAGGCCAGCAAGGGCAGCGTGAACCCCCAGGAGGTGATGATGGTGATGGGGTACACGGTGCTGGGCTACCTGCCCCCCATCCTCACGCTGTCCCTGTTCATCGCCATCGTGGGCACGCTCTCGCGCATGTACCGCGACAGCGAGATGGTGATCT
>JACCEA011275707.1_pt1 | contig 22993 bp, 17 predicted proteins | sample 7449851 | NCBI WGS metagenome assembly JACCEA01 (sample SAMN15323453, study PRJNA562643) | freshwater metagenome | isolation source: river surface water | place: USA:Blue River Watershed | collected 2017-08-18 | reverse complement strand
GGTAGGGGCGCACGGTGAGCACCAGCGCACGCTTGAGCATGCGCTGCAAGGCCTGCTCATCGCGCCGGATGGGCAACTGCAAATAGCCGGCGTCAAAGCCCATGCGGCTTTGCGCCGCCTCGAATTGAACAGGACCCTCAAACAAGATGGCATAGCTGTCGTGGTGAGCCGGTGCTGCATAGGCCAGCTCCACCGCCTTCAGGGGGATGCGCGAATCGGTGAGCCAGCAGGCCACGCCCAAGGCATTGCGCAACAGGGACACGGTACAGAACTCGCGATACACGCCCAGATCGTGCCGCTCGGGATGTTCCTGCAAGCCCAGCCATGCGACCGATCCTTCTTGCGTCACCGACAGGCTCACATCCTGGGTGAGCAAGCCGTGGTGCCTGCACCAGCGCGCCAAGGCCAGGCCCAGGTTGGGCGAGGTGAGGCAGGCCCGAACCAGCAAGCCATAACTGCCCCAAGGCAGTCGGCGGCTGAACCAACCCAGGGCTTCGTCGTCGAGCTCGCGCATGGCCGCCTCGGAGAACCACTCCATTTGCAAGGCCGTCACACGGCCTTGGGGTTTGGCAAGGTCTACTGGCGTGATTTGTGCCTTGGCCAAGGCGGTGGTCGCGCGCATGCCCCGGTCCTCATAAGCCAGAACCATCATCCGAATGAAGGCCATGGGGGTTTCTGCGCGCATGGGTCATTGTGGCAGGATTTGCAACCATTCTGACGCCCAGACCCTGGACCGCCCCATTAAGCTAATGCGCCATCAGCGTCTTCGATTTCAAGGAATCCCATGGCCATCCTGTCTTCCCAACTTCAGGTTCGCAGCGCCGACTTTCAGGCCAACGCCAAAGCCATGCAGGGCTTGGTGAGTGACTTGCAACAGCGCTATGCCCAGGTCGAGCTCGGCGGCGGCGAGGCCGCCCGCGCCAAACACACGGCCAGGGGCAAGCTGCTGCCGCGCGAGCGTGTGAGCCAGCTCATCGACCCCGGCACTGCCTTTTTGGAGCTCTCTCCCCTGGCGGCCCTGGACATGTACGACAACGACGCGCCCAGTGCGGGTGTGATCACCGGCATTGGCCGGGTTCAGGGCGTGGAGTGCCTCATCGTCTGCAACGATGCCACTGTCAAAGGGGGCACCTATTTCCCGATGACGGTGAAAAAACATTTGCGCGCCCAGGAGATCGCCCAACAAAACCGGCTGCCTTGCATTTACCTGGTCGATTCCGGCGGAGCCAACCTGCCCAATCAGGATGAGGTCTTCCCGGACCGCGATCACTTCGGTCGCATCTTCTTCAACCAGGCCAACATGAGTGCCCAGGGCATTGCACAAATTGCCGTGGTCATGGGTTCGTGCACAGCCGGTGGCGCATACGTGCCCGCCATGAGCGACGAGACCATCATCGTCAAGAACCAGGGCACGATTTTTCTCGGCGGTCCTCCCCTGGTCAAAGCGGCCACGGGCGAAGTGGTGAGCGCCGAAGACCTGGGCGGTGGCGATGTGCACACCCGCTTGTCGGGCGTGGCAGACCACCTCGCGCACAACGACGGCCACGCCTTGGCCTTGGCCCGCGAAGCCGTGGGGCACCTCAAGCGCAACAAGTCTTACCCGTGGGCCTTGCAAGACGCACGGCCACCGCGCTTTGATGCCAGCGAGCTGCACGGTGTGATCCCCACCGATTCCCGTAAGCCCTTTGATGTGCGCGAAGTCATTGCCCGCATCGTGGACGACTCGGACTTTCACGAATTCAAGCCCCGCTTTGGCACCACGCTGGTGTGCGGCTTTGCCCACATCGAAGGCATGCCCGTGGGCATCATTGCCAACAACGGGATTTTGTTCAGTGAAAGCGCATTGAAGGGCGCGCACTTCATCGAGCTGTGCTGCCAGCGAAAAATCCCCTTGGTGTTTTTGCAGAACATCACCGGCTTCATGGTCGGGCGCAAATACGAAAACGAGGGCATTGCCCGCAATGGCGCCAAGATGGTCACGGCGGTGGCCTGTGCCCAGGTGCCCAAGTTCACCATCATCATTGGCGGCAGTTTTGGGGCGGGCAACTACGGCATGTGCGGCCGCGCCTACAGTCCCCGCTTTTTGTGGATGTGGCCCAACGCCCGCATCAGCGTCATGGGCGGCGAGCAAGCCGCCAGCGTGCTGGCCACGGTCAAGCGCGACGGCATCGAGGCCAAAGGCGGCCAGTGGAGCGCCGAAGAGGAGCAGGCTTTCAAAGACCCCATCCGCCAGCAGTACGAACACCAGGGGCATCCCTATTACGCCACCGCACGCCTGTGGGATGACGGCGTGATCGACCCCGCCGACACTCGCCGCGTGCTGGCCTTGGGCTTGAGCGCCTCGCTCAATGCCCCGATTCCAGAAACCACCTTTGGTGTGTTTCGCATGTAAGCCCCCATCACCCTGTTTTGAAAGAGACCCATCATGAGCAACAAACTCACTGTCCAGATCGAATCGGGTGTGGGGCGCATCACGCTCAATCGCCCCGAATTGCGCAACGCTTTCGACAGCGGCTTCATCGCTGAACTCAACCAGGCCGTGACCCAGTTGGCCACCGACTCTCAGGTCCGTGTGCTGGTGCTGGGTGCCCATGGCGAGGCCTTTTGCGCGGGCGCGGACCTCAACTGGATGCGGTCGGTGGCCGACTACACGCACGAGCAAAACGTCCAAGACGCCTCAGGTCTGGCGCAGATGCTCAACACCTTGTACACCTGCCCCAAGCCCACCATTGCCCGCGTGCAGGGCGACACCTATGCCGGCGGCATGGGGTTGGTCTCGGCGTGCGATGTGGTGGTCAGTGTGGACACCGCGCACTTTTGTCTCTCCGAGGTCAAGCTCGGCCTCATCCCCGCAACCATCAGCCCCTATGTGATCCGCGCCATGGGGCCACGCGCGGCGCACCGCTATGCCCTCACCGCAGAGCGCTTCAATGCCCACGAAGCCCGCCGCATTGGCCTGGTCCACGAAGTGGTGAGCGCCCAAGCCCTGGATGAGCAAGTGGCGCTGTGGGTCAAAGCCTTTTTGTCGGCCAGCCCGCAAGCCTTGGCCAGTTGCAAGCGACTCTTGCACGACGTGGCGCACGAGCCCATCGACGCAGGGCTCATGCAAATGACCGCTCGCGCGATTGCACAAAGCCGCGCCAGCGAAGACGGCAAAGACGGCGTTCAGGCCTTCCTGAACAAGCGCAAACCCCATTGGCTGACCTGAAGGAAGCTGGACATGTTTGAAAAAATCCTCATCGCCAACCGTGGCGAAATCGCTTGCCGCGTGGCAGCCACCGCTCGGCGCATGGGCGTGCGCACCGTGGCGGTGTATTCCGACGCCGACGCCCAGGCCGCTCACGTCCAGGCCTGCGACCAGGCCGTGTGGATCGGCGAGGCCGCGCCGGCCAAAAGCTATTTGCTGGGCGAGCGCATCATCCAGGCGGCCCTGCAAACCGGTGCGCAAGCCATCCATCCGGGCTATGGCTTTCTCAGCGAGAACCCGGCTTTTGCACAGGCCTGTGTGCAAGCGGGTCTGGTGCTCATCGGTCCGCCCGCATCGGCCATGCAGGCCATGGGTTTGAAGGCCGAGTCCAAGCGCCTCATGGCGGCGGCTGGTGTGCCACTGGTGCCGGGTTACCACGGCGAAGATCAGTCCCCCGACGTGCTGCAACGCGAGGCCAATGCCATGGGTTACCCCGTGCTCATCAAAGCCAGCGCCGGCGGCGGCGGCAAGGGCATGCGCATCGTCGAGCGAGCCGAGGATTTCGCGGCCGCCCTGGCTTCGTGCCAGCGTGAAGGGCAAAACAGTTTTGGCAACCCCAATGTGCTCATCGAGAAATACGTTCAACGCCCGCGCCACATCGAAATCCAGGTTTTTGCCGACACCCACGGCCAGACCCTGCACCTGTTCGAGCGCGATTGTTCGGTGCAACGCCGACATCAAAAGGTGCTCGAAGAGGCGCCTGCACCCGGCCTGAGTGCCGAGCTGCGCGAGCGCATGGGTCAAGCCGCCGTGGCGGCCGCGCGCGCGGTGGGTTATGTGGGCGCGGGCACGGTGGAATTCATCGTCGAGCAAAGCGCCAAGGGCATGGACTTCTTCTTCATGGAGATGAACACCCGCTTGCAGGTTGAACATCCGGTGACCGAAGCCATCACGGGGCTGGACCTGGTGGAGTGGCAGTTGCGTGTGGCAGCGGGCGAGGCCTTGCCGCTCACGCAAGCGCAGATTCAACTCCAAGGGCATGCCATCGAGGCACGCATCTGCGCCGAGAGCCCGGAGCGCGATTTCCTGCCCGCCACGGGCCGCTTGCAGGTGTTGCGCGTGCCCGCCAGCGTGTCCTTCACCCCGGGCGATGTGCGATGGGACAGCGGCGTAAGAGCAGGCGACACCATCACGCCCAACTACGACCCCATGATCGCCAAGCTCATCGTGCATGGGCGCGACCGCGAGCAAGCCTTGCGCCGACTCGACCAGGCCTTGCGCGAATTGAATGTGGTGGGGCTAGACACCAACATCGATGCGCTGCGTCGCATCGTCAATTGCCGCTCCTTTGCCCAGGCGGACCTGGACACCGCCCTCATTGCCCGCGAGCGCGAGGCCATCCTCTCGCCCTTGCCCGCCAGTGCAGCCCAGCAGGCCGCACTCAGTGTGCTGGCCGTGGTGAACGCCCAGCGTCAGCACGGCGTGCGCGGCGAGCAAGACATCTGGAGCCGCACCGATGCATGGCAGGCCTGGGGACAGCGCAGCGCCGTGGCCCAGTTCGAGGTGACGGGTGCGGCACCCATGCAGATCCACACCGTGAGCGAAAAGCAAGGCCACACCATGGCCACCTGCCATGGCGAGACTGCGCCCTTGTCGGCGCAAGCCCTGCACGACGAAGGCGGCGAGTGGACCCTGCAATGGGGGCGCACGCGCTGGCGTGCCAGCGTGCATGCGGTCTTGCCCCTGGCTCAACCCGGACAGCCACAGGCCTGGATGGTCAAGCTCGACGCTGGCAGTTGCCGCGTGGTGGCGCAGCCCAGCTGGACACGGCCCGAGGCTGCAGCAGGCGCGGGCGGCGGGCTCACCTCACCCATGCCGGGCAAGGTGGTGTCCTTTGCGGTCAAGGCGGGCGACAGCGTCAAAGCTGGGCAAGCCGTGGCCGTGGTCGAGGCCATGAAGATGGAGCACACCCTGCACGCACCGCACGACGGCACGGTGGCCGAATTGTTTTTCGCGCCCGGCGACCCCGTGGCCGAAGGCGACCCCTTGCTCAAGCTCGACAAGGCCTGATGCCCTTGCGTCAGGAGCCCGGGGGGGCTTGCATGCGCTTGCGCTAGCATGAGGCGCTGAATTCGACAAGGAGCACCCGTGTCACTGCCCAAAGTTGTCCACCTCACCGATGTCGGTCCGCGCGACGGCCTGCAAAACGAAAAGCAGCCGGTGCCTGCCGCAGTCAAGATCGAGCTGGTGCATCGCCTGCAAGATGCCGGCCTCAAGGAAATTGAAGCCACCAGCTTTGTGTCGCCCAAGTGGGTGCCCCAGATGGCCGACAACGCCGAGGTGATGGCGGGCATCCAGCGCCGCCCAGGCGTGCGCTATTCGGTGCTCACCCCCAACATGAAGGGCTATGAAGCCGCTGTGCTCACCCGACCCGACGAGATCGTCGTCTTTGGTGCGGCCTCCGAAGCCTTCAGTCAAAAGAACATCAACTGCTCCATGGCCGAAAGCATTGCCCGCTTTGAGCCCGTGGTGCGCGCAGCGCTCGATGCGGGCCTAGGCGTGCGTGGCGCGATCTCCGTGGCGGTGGGCTGCCCCTATGCGGGCGAGGTGCCCGCTGCCAACGTCGAAGCCATGAGCCGCATGATGAAAGACATTGGTGTGCCGCTGGTGGTGGTGTGCGACACCATTGGCGTGGGCACACCCAATAAAACCCAAGCCGCCATGGAGGCTGCGCTCAAGCACTACGACATCGACCATGTGGCGGGGCATTTCCACGACACCTACGGCCTGGCACTGGCCAACACCCTGGCCTCGCTGGAGATGGGCGTCTATCAATACGATGCAGCCGTTGGCGGTTTAGGGGGCTGTCCTTATGCCAAAGGGGCCACCGGCAATGTGGCCACCGAAGATGTGGTGTTCATGATGCAAGGCATGGGCATTGAGACCGGCATCGATCTGGACAAGCTGGTTGACGCCGCACAGTTCATCAGCGAGGCCCTGGGTCGCCCGCTGGCGTCCCGCGTGGGTCGCGCCATTCTCAACAAGCGCGCGGCATGAACGCCCACTGGCATCAGCAGCTCACGCACCGCTGGCAGCAGGTCCAGGCCATGCCATCGACCGAGCATCCGCCATCGCCTTGCCTGTCGGTGTGTGTGATGAACCCCGTGAACAACGAATGCCACGGTTGCTTGCGCACCCTCGACGAAATCGCCCGCTGGGGCAGTGCGTCCGCGTCGGAGCAACACGCCATCTGGCGTCGCCTGGGGGCTCAACTGGAGTCTGGCCCCCCATGAAACACATCACCTTTTATCTGGATTTCATCTCGCCCTACGCCTACCTCGCATTTGAGCGTTTGCCCCAGGCCCTCGAAGGCATTAGCCACGAGGTGCGCTACACCCCCATCGTCTTTGGGGCCTTGCTCAAGCATCACGGCCAGCTGGGACCGGCCGAAATGGCGGGCAAGCGCGAGTGGACTTACCGGCAGGTGCTCTGGTTGGCGCATCAGCTGGGCGTGCCCCTGCATATGCCTCTGCATCACCCGTTTCCATCGCTGGACCTGTTGCGCCTGTCGGTGGCCGCAGGTTCCGATGGCTTGCCGGGGCGCTGGGTGTGTGAGCAAGTGTTTCACCATGTCTGGCATGGCGGGCGCGACGCCGCCGATCCGCAGCGTCTGGCCGAGCTGGCGCAACAGCTCAACCCATTGCGAGACCCGCAATCGGTGGAGGTCAAGCAGCAGCTTCGCCAATTCACCGATGCTGCCATTGCGCAGCAAGTGTTTGGGGTCCCCACGTTCGTGGTGGATGGCAAGGTGTTCTGGGGCCTCGATGCTCTGCCCATGCTTCGGGCCTATTTGTTGGGCGATGCCTGGTTTGATGCGCCGCACTGGGATGAGGTTGAGCGCAACACGCCATCCATCACTCGCCAACCTCGCTGAAAAATTTTTCCCATAAAAAAAGCCCGCCGAAGCGGGCTTTTCATGCAGGGCTGTGACGCCCTCGCATCAGGTTGCCTTGGTGTTGATGTCGTTATCCAGACTGGGGTAGCGCACGTGCTCGACCAGTTCCTGGATCTCGCGACGTGGCTGGGGTGTGAGTAAGCTCACGATGATGATGAGGGCAAAGCCCAGCGGCACACCAAAGACGCCAGCGGAGATCGGCTGAATGCCCCACCAAAGTTCGATGGGCGAGGTCACGCCGAAGATGCCGCGCAACCAGGGTTGGGTGGTCACCATGTAATAGAAGGTGACGCCCAGTCCGCCGATCATGCCAACGACAGCACCCCACTTGGTGGCGCGTTTCCAGAAGATGCCCAATGACAACGCCGGGAAGAAGGCTGCCGCAGCGAACGAGAAAGCCGCAGAAACCAGGAACAAGATGTCCGCCGGTTTTTGAGCCGCCACATAAGCTGCCGCCAAGGCCACCACCAGCAACAGGATCTTGGAGATCATGACGCGGCGGGACGTGGGTGCATGGGGGTCGATCATCTTGTAGTACAGGTCGTGCGACAAGGCGTTGGCGATGGTGAGCAGCAAGCCGTCGGCAGTGGACAGCGCCGCTGCCAAACCCCCTGCGGCCACCATCCCGGAGATCACATAGGGCAGACCACCGATTTCCGGCGTGGCCAGCACCACGATGTCACCGCCGATGCGCATTTCACCCAACTGCAAGATACCGTCCTTGTTGACATCGGTGACCGACAACAAGGCCGGGTCCACTGATGCCCACTGACCCACCCAGGCTGGGAGCTTGTCAAACGGCGTGCCCACCAGGACGGAGAACACTTCGTATTTGACCAACACCGCCAGCGCAGGGGCTGTGAAGTACAGCAAGAAGATGAAGAACAGCGACCAGGTCACCGAACTGCGCGCTTGTTTCACCGAGGGGGTGGTGTAGTAGCGCATCAGGATGTGCGGCAACGCAGCCGTGCCCACCATCAGGCAGAACACCAGAGCCAAGAAATTGCGGCGTGAGGTGTCGTAGGTGTCCTTGGCTTTCTGGTCACCGTTGGGGTCACCCGCAAATTGCGTGGCATGACGAGGCATGCCAGCCAGGGGCTTGGCACGGGCTTCGTTGGTCGTTTTGTCGCGGGTCCAGGCAGCTTTGGCCGCTTCTTCGCTGGCAGGTACAGCAGCCAATGCCTTTTTGGCAGCGGCCAGCTCAGCCTCGGGCGCATTTGAAGCCGTGAGGTCTTGCACCTTCTTCTCGGCATCGGCCTTGGCAGCGGCAAGCGCAGCGGGCACATCCTTGAGCTTTTCGGTTGCTTCGTCAGCACGCTGCTTGAAGATGGCAATGACTTCTTTCTCTTTCGGATCATCGATCAGGGCTTTTTCCTTCTCGGTCACCTTCATGAGCTGTTGGCCATAAATAATTTGCGGAACGGGCACACCGGTCTGCTTGACCGACAGCCACACCACAGGGATCAAGTAAGCCACGATCAGGATGATGTACTGAGCCACCTGTGTCCAGGTCACTGCACGCATGCCACCCAGGAACGAGCAGACCAGAATGCCGCCCAGCCCCAGAAAGATGCCCAGCTCGAACGCCACACCGGTGAGGCGGGTGGTGATCAGACCCACGCCATAGATCTGCGCCACCACATAGGTGAATGAGCATAGGATGGCAGCCAAAATCCCCAGTAAGCGGGGCAGGTTGCCGTCATAGCGTGCGCCCAGAAAGTCCGGGATGGTGAACTGGCCAAACTTGCGAAGGTAGGGTGCCAGGAACAGCGCCACCAGGCAGTAGCCCCCTGTCCATCCCATGATGAAAGCCAAGCCCCCATAGCCGGTCAGGTAGAGCGTACCCGCCATGCCAATGAAGGAGGCGGCACTCATCCAGTCAGCGCCGGTGGCCATGCCGTTGTAAATGGCAGGGACGCGGCGGCCGGCCACATAGTATTCGGCTGCGTCGTTGGTTCGGCTCATCACCCCGATGCCCGCATAGAGCAACACGGTGGCGGCCAAAAAGATGTAGCCAATCCAGTTACGGGGCAAGCCCATTTGTTCCAGGATGGCCAACACAATCACAAAGGCAATGAAGCCCCCCGTGTACCAGGAGTACACCTTGTTGAGTTGCTTCTTGAATGCAGCGTTGCTGCCGGCGGAGAACATGCCGCCATCATCAGGTGCCATTCCAGCCATGTCAGTCCTCCTCGACTTCAGCTACGCCATGCTCTTGATCGAGCTTGTTCATGTAATGGGCGTAGTACCAAATGATGATCACGTAAACAACCAACGAGCCCTGGGCGGCCATCCAGAAACTGAATGGCCATCCAAAGAAGTTGAAATTGAGTTCGCGCGCGTAAAACGAGACCACAAAAGTCACGACGAACCAAATGGCCAGCAACACTGAAGTGATATTCAGGTTTTTTTGCCAATACGTTCGGTGCGATTCGGTCAGCTCCATGGATGTCTCCTGTCAAACGCCCCCTTGGGGGCAACTAGCGGTTGCGAGCTGGTTTTCAGGCCTGCTCGTTGCAACCCAACCGCTCCTAGGTCCGGCCAGTGGGCAATCCGATCCCGGTTTCGCGCATCAGCTCGGCCGCGACCTTGGGTTCGAACCCATTGAGGTGCCGAATGATCTTCAGCACTTCATCGGGCTCCTGGCGTTGTTCATGAATCCTGGCCAGCTCGACCCAGCCGTGGGGACTCATGGGTTGCAATTCGGTGTTGCGCGTGAGCGCTTGGATGGCCTCATCGTGGCGGCCTAGGCGATGCAGGCACAGGCCCATGCCAAACCAGGCGCGATCCAACTCAGGGTTGAGCGTGACGGCTTGGCGGAAGGCTTCACAGGCCTCGGCGTGACGTTGTGCTTGCTCCAGAAGGAATCCCAGATTGAACCAGTCAGAAGCTTGGCAACCGGGCTGTCGGGTCAGCCAGTCGTAATCGGTGAGGGCCTCGCGCAAGCGGCCGCTCTGTGCCAGCAGGTGGGCGCGGCTCGACACCCATTCGAGCCGCAGGCCGTGGTCATCGATGAGTGCTTGCCAGATGGTCAAAGCGCGATCGCTCAACCCCAGGGTGAGCCAGGCAATGGCCTGCCAGTGACGCAGCCGCAAGGCGAAGCTGGAATTGCTCATTTGCAACCCACCATGTTGACGCTGATGCAGTGCTCGATCTTGGCCAATGTGATCGCGATGTAAATCACCGCCATGACAAAGAAGGCCACAAAGCCATGGTGCTGGGGGGCCACGCGTGCAGGTGCCAAGCGACGAGCGATCGCCATCCAGGGTTTGTTCAAAACCTGGAACAACTGGTAAAACAGGTTGGTATCCCGCTTTTGGCCGGACAACAAAAACAGCAGGCCTTGACCCGCCAAGGCCAGCAAACCGATGTAAACCAGCAGTTGAAGAACGTTCAATATGACAAGCATTGGGCCTCTTTGCAAGGAATGTGGGCACTGTGTGGATACCGCCTTACCGATTTCTTACACTGGCACCACCCATAGGGCAAACACCGAGGTTTCGTCCTAAGATTTCTCGCTAATTCACGCTTGAATGACTCAGGAGCCGCCTATGTCAACAGAAACAGTGGGGTCATTCATTCACCTCTTGACCCGTGAACTGAATCAGCACCAACCCTTTTCCCGCATGGACAGTGCACAGGTTCGCCGAATTGCGAGCCTGGCCCAAGAGCGCTATGCCGCACCGGGCACGGCGGTATGGGGTCCAGAGCAAGGCGTGCCCACAACATTGTGTTGGTTGCGGCAAGGTCGCATGGTGGGCGAACGCACCGTAGAGGGTCAGGCGCAACACGCTTTTGAACTCGAGGCGGGCGATTTCTGGCCTACGGCAGCACTGATGTCGCAGCGTCCGAGCACCACGCGTTACCGGGCTGAGACCGATTGTTTCTATTTGAGCTTTCCCTGGCCTGCGGTCCAAGCCCTGATGGCCGAGTCAGTGCCCTTGGCCGATCACCTGATTCAGCGAGTCCAGACCATCTTGCAGGCAACTCGCGACCAGTTGCGGCAGGAGTTGCAATCCCACCTGGGCCAGGGCGCTGACCTGGAGCGCCACCTCAGTGACCTGCCCGACAAAACGGTGCTCATGGTGTCAGCGTCCCTGACGATTCGCGCGGTTCTCGAGCACATGCATGCCCGCAATGTGGGCTCGGCCTTGCTGACCGATGACAAGCAAACCGTTTGCGGCATCCTCACGCGACGCGATGTGCTCCAGCGCGTCACCCTTGCCGAAAAGCCGTTGTCTGCGCCCGTTCACGAGGTGATGAGTGCGCCGGTGCATTGCATCGAGTCCACCCGCCTGCTGGCCGATGCCGCACTCTTGATGACGCGCCACGGTATTCGGCACGTCCCGGTGGTCAGCCAGGGTCGGGTGGTCAATATCGTGTCCGAGCATGACCTGTTTGCCATTCAACAGCAATCGATTCGACAAGTCAGCAATCAGATCCATGCGGCTGAGGGCTTGACACAGTTTCAGGATGCCGCCCACAGCATTCGAGAATTCGCCCGTCACCTGATGACCCAGGGCACTTCGCCACGTGCACTCACCCGCCTCATCAGTACGCTCAACGACCGCTTGAGTGAGCGCATCATCCGCTGGCAACTCTCAGAGGCTGGCCTGGCCGAACAAGACATGTGTTGGCTTGCCCTAGGCTCCGAGGGGCGCGAAGAACAGACCATCGCCACGGATCAGGACAACGCCTTGATCTTCATGAGCGACGAGCCCGATCGCCAGCGACCGCGTTGGATGGCATTTGCCTCACAAGTGAATCAGGCGCTCGATGCCTGCGGCTACCCCTTGTGCACCGGCGGTGTCATGGCCTCACGTGAAGCCTGGTGTCAGTCCCTGAACGAATGGCGCTCACATGCCTTGCACTGGATCCATCGCGCAAATCCCGAGGACCTGCTCAAGGCCTCGATTTTTTTTGACCTTAGGGCCTTGGTGGGGCGCGCTGATTGGGCCAACAACCTGCACACAGCCATCACCTCGGCAATTGCCGCCACACCCCGTTTCATTCATGCCTGGGTGGCGCGGCACCTAGAGACGGGTGTTGCGCTCAATTGGCTTGGGGGATTACAGGCCCAAACCCACGAAGGGCAAGACATCATTGATGTCAAGCTGCACGGCACCGCCATCGTGGTGGATGCGGCTCGCATCCTGGCACTTTCGCAAGGCCTGCAGGCCACCTCCACGCATGCACGGCTTGAGCAGGCAGGGGAGTCCCTGGGCATTCCGCAGGCCGAGTTCAAAGGATGGATGAGCGCGCTGGATCATTTGCAACTGCTCAGACTCAAGCGACAGATCCTGGTTGATGTCCATGTTGGCAACGCCAACCAGATTCCGTTGGCCGACCTCAACCTGTTAGACCGCCAAATGCTCAAGTCAGCATTTCAGTCGATTCGAACGCTACAGCAACGCCTGGAAATGGATCACACCCAATGATGAAGCGATGGCTCTCATGGGGCGCCAAGCGCAAACCGATCAGCGAATCGCGCTGGGTTGTGATCGATGTCGAGACCACGGGGCTTGACCCCAGTCACGACGACCTGTTGTGCATCGCTGGTGTGGCCATGCGGCGAGATGCGGCCGGTTGGACCCTGGATCATGGCGATCACTTTCAAGTGGTGTTGAAGCAGGCGGTTCATCGGGCTAGCGAAACCAATGTTCTGCTGCACGGCATCGGGTGGGGCGCTCAACAGCAAGGCCGACCAAGGGCAGAGGCATTAGGGGCGTTTCAATCGTGGGTGGGCGATGCGCTGCTGGTTGCCTTTCACGCTGACTTTGACCGCGCCTTCATTGAACGGGCTCATCGCCTCGAACAAATTGCACCACCTGAGTGGACCTGGATGGATCTGGCCGATGTCCTGCCCGGTACGTTTCTCACCCAACCCCAGCGTTCACTCGATGATTGGATGTCGCAGTTGGGCGTGCAGTGTGTCAAACGTCATCAGGCTGCGGCCGATGTTTGGGCCACGGCACAACTCTTTCTCATGGCGGCTTCGCACCGACCAGGCGCGCGAGACTGGCGAGTCAGCGACTGGATTCATGCAGCCGATCAGGGGCGATGGTTGCGGCGCATGCAATCTGCAAGATGAACAGAACATCGTTCATGCGGCTCCCTATCGTTGACATGTCTTACTTGAAAATGACGAAAACCGCGTACGCCACCTAGTGTCATTCCTAATGTCTTTCTGACGCTCAGGTAAGGAATGGGTCAGAGTCCTCCGCGATAGTGGTTGCGTTGTCAAAACGACAATTCAATCAAGGAGACTCTCTTATGTCAGCGACACACGCAGAGCCACGTCCGATGACCGGTGAAGAAAAGAAGGTGATCTTTGCTTCTTCACTGGGCACCGTGTTCGAGTGGTACGACTTTTACCTTTACGGTTCTTTGGCCGCCATCATTGCCAAGCAGTTCTTCAGCGGCCTTGATGCGGGCTCCGCCTTTATCTTTGCGCTGTTGGCGTTTGCAGCAGGCTTCATCGTGCGTCCTTTTGGCGCTTTGGTGTTTGGTCGTCTGGGCGACATGATCGGTCGCAAATACACCTTCTTGGTGACCATCCTGATCATGGGTTTGTCCACCTTCATCGTGGGTGTCCTCCCCAACTACGCCAGCATTGGTGTGGCCGCTCCGGTGATCCTGATCGTTTTGCGTTTGCTCCAAGGCTTGGCTTTGGGTGGTGAATACGGTGGCGCAGCCACCTACGTGGCCGAGCACGCGCCTCACGGCAAGCGTGGTGCCTACACCGCCTGGATTCAAACCACTGCAACGCTGGGCTTGTTCCTGTCGCTGATGGTGATTCTGGGTACCCGTACCGCCATGGGCGAAGAAGCCTTTGCCGATTGGGGCTGGCGCATTCCCTTCCTGGTGTCCATCCTCTTGCTGGGCATCTCGGTGTACATCCGCTTGCAGATGAACGAGTCACCTGCCTTCACCCGCATGAAGTCTGAGGGCAAGACCTCCAAGGCACCTTTGTCCGAATCTTTCGGTCAGTGGAAGAACCTCAAGATCGTGATCCTGGCCCTCATCGGTTTGACCGCTGGTCAAGCTGTGGTGTGGTACTCGGGTCAGTTCTATGCCCTGTTCTTCCTGACGCAAGCCCTCAAGGTGGATGGCGCAACCGCCAACATCCTGGTGGCTGCATCGCTGGTGATCGGCACGCCCTTCTTCATCGTGTTTGGTTCGCTGTCCGATCGCATCGGCCGCAAGCCCATCATCATGCTGGGCTGCTTGCTGGCTGCTTTGACCTACTTCCCCGTTTTCGAAGCCCTCACCAAAGCGGCCAACCCCGCTCTGTATGAAGCCCAGAAGAACGGCAAGGTGGTGGTGATTGCAGATCCCGCTGAGTGTTCCTTCCAGTTCAACCCCACGGGCACCAAGAAGTTCACTTCTTCTTGCGACATCGGCAAGCAAAAGCTGGCCGCTGGCTCTGTGAGCTACACCAACGAAGCCGCACCTGCTGGTACCCCCGCCATCATCAAAGTGGGCGACACCACCATCAACGTGTTCCCCACGGCTGAAGAAATCGCTGCTGCTCGTGAAGGCGCTGCCAAGAAGCTCGAAGAGCTCAAGGCGGCCTCTCCGGTGGACGAAAAAGCGGTGAAAGATGCTGAAGCCAAGGCCAAGACCCTGGCTGACGATGGCAAGGTCAAAGACGCTGTCTTCTCAGGTGCACTGAGCGCAGCGCTCAAGGCTCACGGCTATCCCGCCAAGGCTGATCCCGCACAGGTGGACAAGGTCAAGATCACCATCATCCTCACCTACCTGGTGATCCTGGTGACCATGGTCTATGGCCCCATCGCCGCCATGCTGGTCGAGTTGTTCCCCACCCGCATCCGCTACACCTCCATGTCCTTGCCCTATCACATTGGCAACGGTTGGTTTGGCGGTCTGCTGCCCACAACGGCCTTTGCCATCGTGGCTCAGACGGGCAACATGTACAACGGCTTGTGGTATCCCATCATCATTGCGGCCATGACCTTCGTCATCGGCACCTTGTTTGTGCGTGAAACCAAAGACGTGGACATCTACGCCAACGACTGATTTGTAAGCTTCCCGGCAGGGGCCGGGGCTACATTCAAGCCCTCCTCACGGAGGGCTTTTTCATTTTTTCTGGAGACATCATGGTCAAGATCTTCATTGGTTTTCTGGTTTTTGCGGCGCTGGCCATGTACGTCATCTTCAAAGGTGGCGACAGCCTCGACATGGGCGGCGAGAAGCACGGTGCCGACGCGGTCCACGCTCCGGCCGACGCCAAACCTGCTGATGCAGCACCTGCTGCGCCAGCCGCACCCGCCGCTCCTGCTGCCCCCGCCAAAGCCCAGTGATGGGCCAGGGGCATGGCCCCTGCATCACGGTTGGCGTGCATCACCAAGGGTCCTTGCGACCCTTGCGTCGTTTGTGGCTTTCCCCTGCGCCTTCGCATTGGGCTTTCGAGGCCAGGTGAATCCCACCCCTCACTAGAATGTTTGCCTCATTGCGCAAAGAGGCCACCATGACTCAGGGACGCATCCGCATTCGCGGAGCTCGGCAACACAATCTCAAAAACCTGAATCTGGACCTGCTCACCGGTCAGCTCACGGTGGTCACCGGCCCCAGCGGCTCGGGCAAATCCAGTCTGGTGTTCGACACCTTGTACGCCGAGGGTCAGCGGCGCTACGTGGAAACCTTCAGCGCCTATGCGCGCCAGTTCCTCGACCGCATGGACAGGCCGCAGGTGGATGCCGTTGAAGGCGTTCCCCCCGCCATTGCCATCGACCAGACCAACCCCGTTCGCAGCTCGCGCTCCACCGTGGGCACCATGACCGAGCTCAACGACCACCTCAAGCTGCTGTTTGCGCGCTGTGCGCACCTGCACGATCGCGTCACCGGCGAGGCCGTGCGCGAAGACAACCCCCAAAGCATCTGGGCTGATTTGACGCAGCGCCTGGGCACCCAGTCGGCTCGCATCATCATCACCTTTCCCGTGGCCTTGCCCGCCAACACCACCGAGGACGAACTCACACAGTGGCTCAGCGCCAGCGGTTTCACCCGCGTGCACAGCGAACGACTGGAAGGCGAGCGCAAATGGCTGGATGTGGTGGCCGATCGCTTGCGCTGGCCGCAAGCCGAAGCCACCCGCGCCATGGAGGCGCTGGAGGTCGCGCTCAAGCGCGGAGCCGGGCATGTGGATGTGCATGTGGAGTGGATCCAGCCCGACGACGGGGCCGCCTCACCTTTGCCTGCGCCCTTGAAGCACTCTTATTCCAGTGGCCTGCATCACCCCGTGAGCGGGGCGCATTACAGCGCGCCCACGCCGTCGATGTTCTCGTTCAATTCGCCGGTGGGGGCATGCGACAGCTGCCGGGGCTTTGGCCGCGTGATCGGTGTGGACTGGGGCTTGGTGATCCCAGACGAGCGGCTCACCTTGCGCTCGGGCGCGATCAAGCCCATTCAGACCCCGGCCTGGAAAGAATGCCAGGACGATTTGATGCGCCACGCCGAATCAGCGGGCATCCCTCGCGATACGCCCTGGAGCAAACTCAGCCCCGAGCATCGTGAATGGGTCATCGAAGGCAGCCCCAACTGGAAAGGCCAGTGGAACAAGCAGTGGTATGGCATACGCCGCTTCTTTGCCTACCTGGAGTCCAAGGCCTACAAGATGCACATCCGCGTCTTGCTCTCCAAGTACCGCTCCTACACCACCTGCCCCGACTGCGCGGGCGCACGGCTCAAGACCGAAAGCCTCCTGTGGCGTTTGGGGCAGGGCCAAGGTGGCGACGGTCTCTTTCGGCGCTTTCGTCCGCAAGGCGTGCAATGGAGCGAGGACACCCTGCAGCAGTTGCCCGGCCTGAGCCTGCATGACCTCATGCTCATGCCCCTGTCTGACCTCAAGCAGTGGTTCGATGAATTTGCCGCTCAGCCCCAGACCTGGGGTCAAGCTGCCGCCGAACACCAGGCCATGCAGGTCTTGGTCGAAGAGATCCAGACCCGCCTGCGATTCCTCAATCATGTGGGTTTGGGTTACCTGACGCTGGATCGCCAAAGCCGCACGCTCTCGGGCGGCGAGGTGCAGCGCATCAACCTCACCACCGCACTGGGCACCTCGCTCACCAACACCTTGTTTGTGCTCGACGAGCCCAGCATTGGCCTGCACCCACGCGACATGGACCGCATCAACCAGGCCATGCTTCGCTTGCGCGATGCCGGCAACACCCTGGTGGTGGTGGAGCACGACCCGGCGGTGATGTGGGCGGCAGACCGCGTGATCGACATGGGGCCAGGACCAGGCGAGCGCGGTGGGCAAATTGTGTTTGACGGCACGCCCCAAGCCCTCAAGCAGGCCGACACGCTCACGGGTCAGTACCTGGGCGCACGCAAGCACGTGGGCATGGGGCTCAAGCGGCTGGTGAGCGAGAACACGCCCCGCCTCATCCTGGAAGGGGCGAGCGAACACAACCTGCAAAACATCAGTGTGGAGTTCCCCTTGCAACGCATGGTGTGCGTGACCGGCGTCAGCGGCTCGGGCAAGTCCACCCTCATTCAAGACATCCTCGCGCCCGCGCTGCTGCGCCACTTTGGCAAATCCACCGAAACACCTGGCGCACACCATCGCCTGCTGGGTGCAGACCACCTGAGCGAAGTGGTGTTCGTCGACCAGTCACCCATTGGCAAGACCGCGCGCTCCAACCCCGTGAGCCATGTGGGTGCATGGGACGCTGTGCGCGCCCTCTTTGCCAACTCCGCCTTGGCCAGGCTGCGCGGCTACACCGCCAGCAAGTTCAGCTTCAACAGTGGCGACGGCCGCTGCCCCACCTGTTCCGGTTCGGGCTTTGAGCATGTGGAAATGCAATTCCTCAGCGACGTGTATTTGCGCTGCCCCGATTGCCTGGGGCGTCGATACCGCCCCGAAGTGCTGGAGGTGGTGATCGAACGCCGCCCCGGCGCAGACCAGCCCTTGCGCGCCTATTCCGTGGCCGATGTGCTGGAGCTCACCGTCAGCGAGGCCGTGCACGTGTTTGCGCACGACCGCGAGGTGGTGCGTGCCTTGCAACCCATCGTCGATGTGGGCCTGGAATACGTGCGCCTGGGTCAGCCCGTGCCCACCTTGTCGGGTGGCGAAGCGCAACGCCTCAAGCTGGCCGGGCACCTGGCCGAGGCGGCCAAGTCCGCCAGTGCCACGCGGCAATTGTTGGCGCGCAAAGGCACCTTGTTCCTGTTTGACGAACCCACCACGGGATTGCATTTCGACGACATTGCAAAGTTGCTGCGCGCCCTGCGCCGACTCCTCGATGAAGGCCATTCCATCATCGTGATCGAGCACAACCTTGACGTCATCCGCGCCAGCGACTGGCTCATCGACCTGGGTCCCGATGGCGGATCCGCTGGCGGCCTGGTCGTCGCCGAAGGCCCGCCCGAGGTGGTGCGCGACCTGCCCCAATCCGCCACCGGCCAAGCCCTCAAGCACTACGCCGAACACATGGGCGAAACCCTCCTCGCCGCCGAGCCGGGGGTCAGATCATCCGGCCAAGCCACCTCAGCCCTGGACGGCAGGGTCAGATCATCCAGCCAAGCCACCTCAGCTCTGGACGGCAGGGTCAGATCATCCAGCCAAGCCACCTCAGCCCTGGACGACAGGGTCAGATCATCCAGCCAAGCCACCTCAGCCCTGGACGGCAGGGTCAGATCATCCTTGCTCGAAGAGCAAGGTGCTCTGACCCCATCCATCCCGAGCACCAAATCCACCGCCATCCAAATCATCAACGCCCGCGAACACAACCTCAAGGGCTTGTCGGTGGACATCCCGCGAGGCAAATTCAACGTCATCACGGGCGTGAGCGGCTCAGGCAAATCCACTCTGGCCTTTGACATCCTCTTCAACGAAGGCCAACGCCGTTACCTCGAAAGCCTCAACGCCTACGCCCGCAGCATCGTGCAACCCGCTGGCCGCCCCGAGGTGGACGCCGTCTACGGCATCCCGCCCACCGTGGCCATCGAACAGCGCCTCTCGCGCGGTGGGCGCAAGTCCACCGTGGGCACCACCACCGAGGTCTGGCACTTTCTGCGCCTGTTGTTCGTCAAGCTGGGCACCCAGCACTGCATCCACGATGACGCCGAAGTCGCGCCGCAAAGCCTTGAGCGCATCCTTGCCCAGTGCATGACGCGCTTCAAAGGCCAGCACATCGGGGTGCTCGCGCCGCTCGTGGTCAACCGCAAGGGCGTCTACACCGAATGGGCTGAATGGGCCAAGGCGCGAGGCCACACGCACTTGCGCGTCGACGGTGAATTCCTGCCCACGCAGGGCTTTCCGCGCATCGACCGATTCAAGGAACACAACATCGAGCTGCCCGTGGCCAGCCTCGATGTGCGCCCCGAACACGAAGCCGCCTTGCGCCAGGCGCTGGAGGCCGCGCTGGTGCACGGCAAAGGCATGGCGCAGGTCCTCAGTGGCATCCAAGGCCTCAGGCAAGCCATGGCCGAAGGCCGCTCTGCCGCTGGCATTGGCGAAGTCACCACGTATTCAACCCGCCGGGCTTGCCCCGAGTGCAGCACCTCGTATGTGGAACTGGACCCGCGCCTTTTCTCGTACAACAGCAAGCACGGCTGGTGCCCCGATTGCGTGGGCACAGGCCTCAAGCTCACGCGCGACCAGCGCAAGGCCTTGGACGACACCCAGCGCGACGAAGATCGTGGCCGTGAACAATCCTTTGCCGAACCCGAATTGGAAGAGGTGAGCGACCAGCCCTGTCCCAGTTGCGAAGGCACACGCCTGAACCCCACGGCGCGCGCAGTGCGCTTTGGTGACCACCGCATCACCGATCTGGCACGCCTGAGCGTGATTGAACTCAAGGCCTGGGTTGACCGGCTCAAGCTCAAAGGCCGCGAGGCTGACATCGCACGCGACCTCATCCCCGAAATCGCGTCGCGCCTGGACTTCCTCGCCAGCGTTGGCCTGGGCTACCTCACCCTCGATCGCGGCGCGCACACCTTGAGCGGCGGCGAGTCCCAGCGCATCCGCTTGGCGGCTCAGCTGGGCAGCAACCTGCAAGGCGTTTGCTATGTGCTGGACGAGCCCACCATTGGCTTGCACGCGCGCGACAACGGCATCTTGCTGCGCGCCCTCAAAACACTCAGCGACCAGGGCAACACCCTGGTGGTGGTCGAGCACGACCAAGACACCATTCGCCACGCCGAGCACATCATCGACATTGGCCCTTCAGCCGGACGACGCGGTGGCCGCCTGGTCGCCCAAGGCGATGTGCAAGCCGTGCAAGCCAGCGAAGAGTCGGTCACTGGGCGTTACTTGCGCCAGGCCATGCAACACCCCTTGCAAGCGCGACGCAGCGTCAAGACTGCCCAGTCTGACGAACTCAGCTGGCTCACCGTGGAAGGCGCGGACTTGCACAACCTGCAATCGGTCACGGCCCGCATCCCCTTGCATCGTTTGGTGGCGATCACTGGCGTGAGCGGATCTGGCAAATCCACGCTGGCACGCGATGTCTTGCTGGCCAACGTGCAAGCGGCAGTCAGCCAGCGACGCGCGCCCAACTGGTCGGGCTGCAGCCACATCGACGGTTGGCAAGCCGTGGACCGTGTGCTTGAAGTCGATCAAACCCCCATTGGCAAGACACCGCGCAGTTGCCCTGCCACCTACGTGGGCTTCTGGGACGTGATCCGCAAATTGTTTGCCGAGACCCTGGAAGCCAAAGCCCGAGGCTATGGACCCGGGCGCTTTAGCTTCAACACCGGCGAAGGCCGTTGCCCCAGCTGCGAAGGCCAGGGCATGCGCACCATCGAGATGAGCTTTTTGCCCGACGTCAAAGTGCTGTGCGAATCCTGCAAAGGCATGCGCTTTAACTCGCAAACACTGGAAGTCACCTGGCGCGGCAAACACATTGGCGATGTGCTGAGCCTGTCGGTGGACGAGGCCGTCGAATTCTTTGCCGCCATGCCCACCATTGCGCACCCCCTGCAATTGCTCAAGGATGTGGGGCTGGGTTATTTGACGCTGGGTCAACCATCGCCTACCTTGTCGGGCGGCGAAGCCCAGCGCATCAAACTGGTGACCGAGCTCTCCAAGGTGCGCGACGACATCCGCAAGCGCGGACAAAAAGTCCCCCACACCTTGTATGTCCTCGACGAGCCCACCGTGGGCTTGCACATGGCCGATGTGGATTTGCTCATTCGCGTGCTGCACCGCCTGGTGGATGCTGGGCACAGTGTGGTGGTGATCGAGCACGACCTGGACGTGATCGCCGAAGCCGACTGGGTGATTGACCTCGGTCCAGAAGGTGGCAACCAGGGCGGGCGCATCGTCACGCAGGCCACCCCCGAGGGCGTGGTGCGCAGCCGTTCGCACACCGGCGTTGCCTTGCAAGGCTTTCTGAGCATGCATGAGCCAGTCTGAACTGCGCGACCTCTTCAAAGTGCGCATGTACATGCGCTTTGTGCTCACCTGGTGGGTGCATGTGAAGCAGGCGCCACCCGAAGGCTTGGGTGTGTTGCGCGCTGCGCCCGCTGTGGGCGCTGTGGCGGCCTTGTTCGGCGCTGTGGTGTCGGTGGTGAGCGGCGGCGTGGGCACGGTGTTGGTGGCGGGCTTGTGGTCGCGGTGATTCCCAGCCTTGGACAGACTGGACCGGGTGAATGACCTCAATCCATCGAAGTCTGGTTAGACTTGAATCAACACCTAACCCGCATTGAGAGGCGCACCATGAACATCCAAGACTTTTCCGCCAATCGCATTGATGGCACCCCCTTTGACTTTTCGTCGCTGCAAGGCAAGGTGGTGTTGGTCGTCAACACGGCCAGCGCATGCGGCTTCACACCGCAGTTTGCGGGGTTGGAGGAACTGCACCAACGTTATGCCGAGCGCGGCCTGGTGGTGCTGGGTTTCCCGTGCAACCAGTTTGGCGGCCAAGACCCCGGCACGGCGGGCGAGATTGCCCAGTTTTGCCAGCGCAACTACGGTGTGAGCTTCACCATGATGGACAAGGTGCAAGTCAACGGCGCGGGCGCCCACGAGGTGTTCCAGTGGCTCAAGAGCGAGGCGCCCGGTCTGTTGGGCACCGAGGGCATCAAGTGGAACTTCACCAAGTTTTTGGTGGGGCGTGATGGCCGGGTGGTCAAGCGCTATGCGCCACAAGACGCACCCGCCAAGCTGGCTGGGGACATTGAAGCGGCATTGGGGTAAACCATCGCATGGCGTTGTCGCCAACGCCTCGGTTATTTAAAATAAAAGCGTTATTCAAGTAAACCTGATGTAGCATATTGCGTTCAATTAAACATTATTTTGTCTTTCAAGAGGAAAGCCATGAGTGTGTTCACGAACGCAATGAGGCGCACGGCTCACGTCGTGCAATGTGTCAGTCTGATGCTGGCCTGCGGCACGATTCAAGCCCAGAACGGCCCCACCCCCGGTACCCCACAAATTGCCTGGATGAATCCATCCGCATCAGCAGGTTCAGAACTTGTGGTGCGATGGGACATGTGGTGGGGGCAGCGCGGCAACCAGTGGCGATTGCTGGCCAATGGTGCGCCAGCAAGCAATTTCATGCAGTCTTTCACCAAGACGGGACCACTCACTGAGCAAGGCCCACAGTCGGGTGAGGTGAGATTGAACCTCAATCAAACCACCGACTTGGCGGTGGAGCTCTGTATGAATTCGGTCTGCACTCGAAGTGCCAACGTCCGAATTACCGTGGCTGGGACAGCAGCGCCGGCGCCTTCTCCAGCGCCCTCTCCGATGCCTTTGCCCTCAACATCGCCCATCGCACAGCAGCAACAGCAGCAACAGCAGCAGCAGCAGCAGCAGCAACAGCAGCAACAGCAGCAACAGCAGCAACAGCAGCAACAGCAGCAACAGCAGCAACAGCAGC
>JACCEA010781616.1_pt1 | contig 23014 bp, 19 predicted proteins | sample 7449851 | NCBI WGS metagenome assembly JACCEA01 (sample SAMN15323453, study PRJNA562643) | freshwater metagenome | isolation source: river surface water | place: USA:Blue River Watershed | collected 2017-08-18 | reverse complement strand
GCCGCTATCCATTGACTAAGATCGAGCAACTGCGGGCGTGACCGCTTCGTCTGGGTATTACCCGTGGGTATTTCTACGGTCCGGAAGTCGAGGCCTTGATGGCCAACCCGGGACAGCTGAAATTCGAGGATGTCATTTCCGATCAGGTCAATCTGGCCAAGCTTGAGGCCGGAAGAACCAGCGGCTTCTTTGTCGATCCAATAGTGCTGGCAGGTCTTGCTCCTGCGCTGGGCAGCGTCGAGCTCCATCCGTTGCTGATACAGACCACTCGTTTTCATTTCATTGCCAGCCGTCAGTCGGTGAGCGCTGAATTCATGTATTCGTTTGATCTGGCGTTGGCGGAGTTGCAAGCCAATGGAGCGTTGCAAGCGATCATCGAACGCTATCAGTTGCAATGAGTTATCAGCCGGATGCTCTGAGCTGTTTGCGGTAGCGCGCGGGACTGATTGAAGACCAGCGCTGAAAGGCGTGGATAAAGGATGCTGTCTCGGCATAGCCCAATTGCAAGGCTATCGATTCGATCGAATCGCTGGACTGCCTCAGGCGCTCGCAGGCACGTGCAAAGCGAACCTGATCCAGCAGTTGGCGGAAAGACAGCTCCTGTGCGCTCAGGTGATTGCGCAAGCTGCGTTCGGACATGCCGAAGACGGCGGCGACGCTGGGCGCATCCGGATAGGACTGCTGAAACAGCATCAGGTGCTGGCGAACCTGTTCCGCAAGATCGCTGCCGCTGTCGCGCAGGGCAATTTCCAGCAGTTTGTCGCACTCCTGACGGTACAGGGTGTTGGCCATGCTGTCGGCGCTGTCCATGGTTTTTTGCAACGTGGCGTTGCCGATGCGGATACGCGCATGGGTATCGCCGAAGCTCACCGGGCATTTGAAAAAATCCTGGTAAACCTTGAATTCAGGCGGTTGTGGATACGGCAGGCTGACATGCTCCAGATGCAGCGCATTGCCCCCGGCCAGGCCAAGGTCCTGCACCAGTTTGAAGCTGCCCGCCAGCTCCAGATCAATGCGCAGCCGCTGCGGCCAGGCAGGCAAATCGATCGGCTTGTAGGTCAGTTCACTGCTGTGCTGGCCGGGCACCAGTTCCAGTTTGCTGAACAGATAGGTGAGCGGTTGATAGCGCATGCTGGCCTGCATGGCTTCCCAGGCTGTGCTGCAGGTCATCAGCATCAGGCTGAAGGGGCCATAGCCGGTGAAGCCCAGACGGCTGCCCAGCTTCAGTCCGGCAGTCGGATCGCTGGTCAGTTCGCTCAGGCTGCAAAACAGGCGCAACTCGAGCGCGCAGTCGATGCGGCCGTCCGGTGCAATCCGGTCAAGGTCAAGGCCGTGCCTGGCCAGAATCGGATCCGGATCACTGCCCAGCTCACGCAGACGGTTGACGATGTAACGCAGGGACAAAATGGAGTGACTGGGCATTGTTCAGGCTTCTTGTTCTAATCGAAGTGCTTGCCGAAACTATCAATAATCCGGTCAACCCTAGCATATTTGCCGCCGTGCTTCAGGCCTAGACTCTTCAGCCAGTGATGACCTGTCCCGTTCGCGAGGAACACCCTGATGAATATGCCTGTTACAGCGCCTGACCACGTGCGCACTTCCGTCGATGTCCTGATCATTGGTTCCGGTTTTGGTGGTCTGTGCATGGCCATCAAACTGCGCGAATCCGGCAATGACAATTTCGTGCTGCTGGAAAAGGCGGCCGATGTCGGTGGTACCTGGCGCGAGAACAGTTATCCGGGGGCGGCCTGCGATGTGCAGTCGCACATGTACTCGTTTTCCTTCGCTCCGAAGACTGACTGGACCCAGCGTTACGCCGGGTTTGCGGAAATCCAGCAGTACATTCTGGATACCACTAACAAGTACTGCCTGCGGCCTTTCATCCGCTTCAACAGCGAAGTCAGCGGGCTGCATTTTGATCCGGCGACCGGTCAGTGGCGCGTCGATACCGCTGGCGGCGAACAGTACCTGGCGCGCCATGTGGTGCTGGCTTCCGGACCGCTGCATGTGCCATCGATTCCGCACTTGCCGGGACAGGAACAGTTCAAGGGCAAGATTTTCCATTCGGCGCAGTGGGACCACAGCTACGACCTCACCGACAAGCATGTGGTGTCCATCGGTACTGGCGGCAGTGCCATCCAGTACGCGCCGGAAATCGCGCCGAAGGTGAAGCAGTTGAGCATTCTGCAACGTACCTCGGCCTGGGTCATTCCGCGCGATACCCGCACCTATGCCGACTGGGAAAAGAAACTGTTCGCCAAGGTGCCATTGCTGCGCAAGCTGCACCGCATCCGTCTGTACTGGAGCAATGAGTCGCGGGTCTGGCCGCTGTTTGCACCGCGCGTTGCCCAGGCGCTGCAAAAGTTGGCACTGATGTTCGTCAAGGCGCAGGTCAAGGACCCACTGCTGGTCAAGTCGCTCACCCCTGATTACACCATCGGTTGCAAACGCATCCTGATTTCCAACAAGTGGCTGCCGATGTTCAACCGCGACAACGTGGAACTGGTCACCAGCGGCATTCAGGAACTGCGCGAAAACTCGGTGCTGCTCAAGGATGGTCGTGAGCTGCCGGCTGACTGCATCATCCTGGGTACCGGGTTTGTCACTGACCCGCGCATTTACATGAAGAGCTTCCCCTGCAAAGGCTTGCCGGGGCATGACCTGATGCAGGACTGGAAGGACGGCGCCGAGGCTTATTACGGCACCACGGTGACCGGTTATCCGAACCTGTTCCAGCTGGTTGGGCCGAATACCGGGTTGGGGCATAACTCGATCATCTTCATGATCGAAGCCCAGGTGCATTACACCCTGCAATGCATGAAATTGCTCCAGCAGAAGGGCGCGGATTATCTGAACGTCAAACCCCAGGCGCAGCGTAGCTTCAATGAAAAGCTGCAGGCCAAATTCAAGGGAACGGTCTGGCAGTCGGGCTGTACCAGCTGGTACCAGCAGGCCGATGGCCGCAATGTAATGCTCTGGCCGGGCTCGACCTGGCGTTTCTGGCAACAGACCCGGCAGGTGATCGAAGACGACTACGCCTTTACCCGTTGCACGAATCCACTGACGCAAGCGGTCAATGCGGAAGTCGCTGCAGCCTGACCCTGCGCTGCAACCGTAGCCCGGATGGAATCCGGGAGCGGTTTTACGCAAGGCCAGAGATACCCGGATTTCATCCGGGCTACTGAAAGGGCTTTCATCTGGCTCAGATCACCAGAGTCATGATTCTCAGATTTCGGGTTGCGGCAACAGTGCCAGCACTTTCTGTCTGATCGGCGCAATGCCCAGCATGTACTGCAACGTACGTTTGCGTGCGGCTTCCATCGCCAACCGGCCGAGTGACACCGGAAAACGCCAGCTGACTTCCAGCGCATCCAGCAGCATGGTGCTGGGCGGCAGCCCGCTGTAGATCGCCATGTAGGAGCCGATCATGGCGGTCACCGAGCGCGACAGGTGCATGTACTCGCCCTTGATTACCAGGCCCTGACGGGTGAAGCCACTGGCCAGGCGCATGGCCAGATCAACCCGCTCGATCAGCCCTTCATTGCCTTCCTCATAGAGGGTGCGGGCAAAGTCATAACCCAGCGGCGTCACGTCGGAGGCAGCGAAGGCCTTGATCACCGAGGCTTCGATTTCCCTGCGCTCTTTGGCGGTGACCTTGCCGGCCACGCTCATCTCGATCACGGCATTCACCACCGCATCGCTGTCACCGCAGAGCACGCCCTGCAAGTAACTCAGGGCCGGGCGCCAGATGCCTTCGAGCATGACGGTGTTGCCCCAGTCGATGAAGTGCAGCTTGCCGGCCGGGTCGACCAGCACGTTGCCGGCATGCAGGTCGCCGTGGAATTCCTTGTACACCAGCATCTGGGTCAGCATGGCCTGGAGGAAATTGCGCCCGACCTGGCGGCGGATTGATTTCCTGCGCAGCGGCGAACCGGGTTTGAACGCGGTGGACAGGCACTGGGCGTTGTCCACCAGCTCCATTTCAATGATGCGGCGCGAGCTGACGAACACTTCCGGCACATACCAGCCATCGGCTTCCCGTGTGCGCTGGGCAAAACGTGTCTGGTTCAATGCTTCTGACTCGAAGTCCAGTTCACAGTTGAAGCCTTCGACGAACACATCGATCTGATCCAGCCAGGAGTTGAAAAACGGGGCCAGTTTCGAGTGCGGTGCCCAGTAGTGACTGCTGACGATGGCCAATTTGATAACGGTTTTGCCAATCAGGAACTCGCGCGCCAGATTGTGCCGGCCGACCTTGACCACCACCGGAACCAGATGGCGCTGGCCCTTGCGGGTGGGTTTCATCGGTTTCTGCGCGATGTAGACCGAGGCGATCGAGCCGGACTTCAGGGGCTTGCTGGCATCGAAGCCGAAATAGCGGTCGCCGGGTAACTCGCCGAAACATTCGATGAAGGCCTTTTCCACCTCTTCGGCGGTCATCGGGTCTACGTCTTCGCGGAACACGGCAAGTGATTCGGCCATTTCCTGCGGCAGGAAATCCGAGTTGGAAGCCGCTACCTGAGCCATCTTGATGAACAGCGGGCCGAACTCGCGGACCATCTGCGCCACCACTTCGGCCTGACCTTTGAGATCCTCGGGGTCTACCTCGAAAAACAGGCGGACGAAGCGCAGGGCGCGGATCTGCCGTTTGAAGATCGCCAGGTCTTCACGCACTACGTGGGCGCTGAGGGCGATTTCGCGCAATTTGCGGTCGTTGATCTTGCGCAAGGCCTTGAGCTGGTTGATCAGCACGGTGATCAGCGGTTCGTAGGCGGTCAACAGGATGCGGGCCACGTCCAGACTGACTTCACCCAGACCGCGCAGCTCGGGTTCACTCATCAGCTCGTCGAAGAAGCGCCAGAACTCTTCGGTGACTTCCTTGGGAATGTTGATCAGGCTGCGTTTGTGCACCTGATCGACGAGAAAGCGGATCAGGTCTTCCGTGCTGCTCTCGTTGGGCAGCATGCGGCGCTCGCGCATGCGCTCGGTGAGTATGCGTAACTGACCGACCAGCGGATGCTGGCTGATGGCGTCAAACAGGCCGTCGATGACCTCGTGCAGCTGCACTTCGGTCACCTCATCGGCGGTGTTGAGCAGCTCGATCAGCGGCCCGAGGGCCTTGATGATGCGCGCCAGTCCGATGGTCATCTCGCCGGTGGTGCGCAACGCCAATTGCGCCCGGTCCTTGAGCACGGGCAGAAATTCGCCAAAGCTCAGCGTTTCATCAGCAGGGATGGGCTTGGGGGCGCGTGGCATCAGGGTATCCGGGGAAATGTCGACAGTGCCGGTCAATGCAGCCGGCAGCAAACAGGAGCAGGTGGGCGGGCATTTTGGCCCAAGCCCGGGATAAAAGTAAGGGCCGCTTATCAGGCAGCGCAGTGCTCGTCGAATCTGTCGTTGCCTGGCCTGATCAGGGGTTAATAACGCACTCCGGGCGGCGGGCTGAAGGAGTCCAGTGTGTTGAGGTAGGCGGCGCGGGCAAAGCGGCTGGGGTCGGACTGATTCTTCTGGCTCAACGCACCTTTGAGCTGGCTAACGGAGTGGTATTCATGCTGCTCCATCCAGCTCTGGATCCCCTGCAGCACCTCGCCCAGCACCTGCGGCCCGCGTTGCAGCAGGGCGCTGGCCATGTGCACCGCATCCGCCCCGGCGAGCAGCATCTTCAGTGCATCGTCGGCGCTATGCACACCGCCGGTAGCCGCCAGGCTCAGGTTGCTGCGGCCATGCAGGACGGCGATCCAGCGCATGGTCAGCAAGGCATCGGCAGAGCGTGACAACTGCACGCTGTCGACGATGCGCAGGGTTTGCAGGTCGATATCCGGCTGGAAGAAGCGGTTGAACAGGGAAACACCGGCGGCCCCGGCGGTTTGCGCCTGCTGGACAAAATGCGGCAGCGAGGAGAAGAACGGCGAGAGTTTCAGGCAGATCGGAATCTGCACGGTGGTTTTCAGTGCACGCAGCAGCGCCAGATACTGCTCTTCCTGTTCGGCGCCGCTGGTGTGTGGGTCGCACGGCATAAACCAGCTGTTGAGTTCCAGCGCGTCGGCGCCGGCCGCCTGGATTTCCCGGCCCAGTTCCAGCCAGCCGCCGGGGGTGGTGCCGTTCAGGCTGGCGATCAGCGGGATCGACAGGCGTTGCTTGAGCTGGCTGACCTGCTCCAGATAGTGGTCGAGCTTGCTCTGGTAGCTGTCACGCAGCGGCAGATGACCGGACGATTCGCCGAAACTGTCCGGGTTGAGCAGAAACCGATCGAGCATCTGCTCCTCGTGGCGGACCTCTTCCTCGAACAGCGAGTGCAGGACAATCGCTGCCGCCCCGGCGTCTTCCAGATGCAGCAGCGGGTCGAGCTTGTGGCTGAGCGGGCTGGAGGAGGGCACCAGCGGGTTTTTCAGCGACAGCCCGAGATAGGTGGTGGACAGATCAGGCATTGTGTTCTCCCGCTTGCGTGCTGCTTTGCGCATCGACAGTGGTTTCCGGCAGGTTCAGCCCGGCCAGTTCAACGTATTCCTGATGGCGCAGGCGCGCATCACGGCCGGATTGCGCCATAAAGCGTGCCGCGGCTTCCGGTTGCTGGCGCTCAAGGACGGTAAAGCGCGCCTCATTGCCGGCAAAGTCGCGGAACGGCAGGCTCGGCGCAGCACTGTCGACGGTCAGCGGATTGAGGCCGCGTTCACGCCGGCGTGGGTCATAACGCAGCAGCGACCAGTGCCCGGTTTTCACTGCCAGATCCTGTTGGGTCAGGTTGTGCGACAGGTCGACGCCATGGGCGATGCACGGGCTGTAGGCAATGATGATGGAAACGCCGGGATAGCTTTCGGCATCCAGAAAGGCCTTCAGCGTATGTGTGTCCTTGGCGCCATAGGCCACCTTGGCCACGTAGACGTTCTCGTAGTCCATGGCGATGCGCGCCAGGTCCTTCTTGCGGTTGGGTTTGCCGCCGGCGGCAAACTTGGCTACCGCGCCCAGCGGCGTGGATTTGGAGTTTTGCCCGCCAGTATTGGAATAGACCTCGGTATCCAGCACCAGGATGTTCACGTCCTCACCGGAAGACAGCACATGATCGAGGCCGCCGAAACCGATGTCGTAGGCCCAGCCGTCGCCGCCGATGATCCATACACTGCGGCGGATCAGGTTGTCGGCCATCGCTGCCAGTGCGCGCGCCTCTGGCGTGTCGAGTTGCGTCAGACGCTGACGCAGAGCACTGACGCGCTCGCGCTGCTCCTGAATGCCGGCCTCGTCAGACTGATCCGCGCCGAGCAATGCCTCGACCCACTCGCGGCCCAGTTCCGGTTCCAGCGCGCGTAACTGGGTGGCGGCTGCCGTGGCCAGTTGATTGCTGGCCAGGCGCATGCCCAGACCGAATTCCGCATTGTCTTCAAACAGCGAATTGCTCCAGGCCGGTCCGCGACCTTCGGCGTTGCTGGTGTAGGGCGTGGTCGGCAGGTTGCCGCCGTAGATCGATGAGCAGCCGGTGGCGTTGGCGATCAGCATGCGATCACCAAACAGCTGGGTGGCCAGACGGATATACGGGGTTTCGCCGCAGCCGACGCAGGCACCGGAGAACTCGAACAGCGGCTCCAGCAGCATCGATCCGGGAATCGTGCTGTGCTTGGCCAGCCGTCGATCGTAGTCCGGCAGGGACAGGAAAAAGGCCCAGTTGGCCGCTTCCGCCGCGCGCAGGGGCGGCTGGTCGGCCATGTTCAGCGCCTTGCGCGAGATGTTCGACTTGTCGCGGATCGGGCAGACGTCCACGCACAGGGTGCAGCCGGTGCAATCTTCCGGCGCCACCTGATAACTCATCAGCAGGCCGTCGGCAAAATCCTTGCTGCGCGGTTGCATGCTCTTGAAGGTGGCGGGTGCCTGCGCGGCGAGTTCAGCCGGGAACACTTTGGCGCGGATCGCCGAGTGCGGGCAGACGAACACGCACTTGCCGCACTGGGTGCACAGGTCGGTTTCCAGCACCGGAATCTGCAGCGCCAGATTGCGTTTTTCATATTTTGCGGTGCCGGTGGGCCAGCTGCCGTCAGCCGGAAACAGCGACACCGGCAGGCTGTCGCCATGCCCGGCGATCATCGGCAGGGTCAGGTCGCGGACAAAGTCGGTGACGTCGTGCAGCGCAATCCGCTCAGCTTTATGGGCAGGTGCGCAGACGACCTGAGGCAGTTCGATCTGCTGCAGGCTGGCGAGGGTCTGGTCGATGGCCCGGTAATTCAGTTCGGCAATGCGCCGGCCCTTGCGCCCATAGGTCTTCTCGACGGCGTGCTTGATCGCGGCAAGCGCCTTGTCCTGCGGCAGGATGCCGGAAATGGCGAAGAAGCAGGTTTGCATCACGGTATTGATACGCCGCCCCATGCCGGCTTCCTCGGCCACCCGGTAGGCATCGATCAGGAAAAACCGCACTTGCTTGTCGAGCATCTGTTGCTGCATGGCTTCCGGCAGGCTGGCCCAGACTTCGCAAGCCGGCAAGCTGCTGTTGAGCAGGAATACCGCACCCGGCGCGGCATGCCGCAGCAGGTCGTGAGTTTCGAGAAAGTTCGGCTGATGACAGGCCACGAAGCGCGCATCGCCATCGCCGGTCAGGTAAGCGGAGCGGATCTTCTGCGGGCCGAAGCGCAGGTGCGAAACGGTCATGGCGCCGGATTTCTTCGAGTCGTAGACGAAATAGCCTTGGGCATGCAGGTCGGTTTCGTCACCGATGATCTTGATCGAGTTCTTGTTGGCCGACACCGTGCCGTCCGAGCCCAGACCGTAGAACACCGCGCAGAAGGCTTCGCGCGCCGCATCCGTGCGGAAGGTCGCGTCCCAGGGCAGTGACAGGTTGCTCAGGTCATCATGAATGCCCAGGGTGAACTGGCGCGGGCTCGCCAGGTTGCTGAGTGCGGCGAAGGTGGCCACCACCATGGCCGGATTGAATTCCTTGGAGCCCAGTCCGTAACGCCCACCGAGTACCCGTGGCATCCGCGTAAAGCGCGGTTGCGGGTTGGCCTGATCTTCCGCGAGAGCGGTCAGTACATCCTTGTACAGCGGTTCGCCAGCGGCACCCGGTTCCTTGCAGCGGTCCAGCACGGCAATGCTGCGGGTAGTGGCGGGCAGGGCGTCGAGCAGAGCATCTGGTGCCCATGGACGGAACAGCCGCACCTTGAGCACGCCGACCTTCTCGCCCTGTCGCTTCAGGTGCTCGACGGTTTCTTCGACGGTTTCTGCGCCCGAGCCCATCAGCACAATGACTCGCTCGGCATCGGCCGCGCCGACATAATCAAACAGGCGGTACTGACGGCCGGTGAGGGTGCTGAACTGATCCATGTACTGTTGCACCACGTCGGGGAAGGCATCGAACCAGGGGTTTTGCGCCTCACGGGCCTGGAAGAACACATCCGGATTCTGCGCGGTGCCGCGCAGCAGCGGATGTTCCGGCGACAGCGCGCGCTGGCGATGGGCGGCGATCAGCTCGGCCGGCAGCAGTTGCTGCAGCACCTCATCGTCCAGTGCCTGAATTTTCGCCACCTCGTGGGAGGTGCGGAAGCCATCGAAGAAGTGCAGCAGCGGCAAGCGGCCGGCCAGCGAGGCGGCGGTGCCGATGGCGGCCATGTCCTGAGCTTCCTGCACCGAATTGGCGGCGAGCAGGGCGAAGCCGGTGGCCCGGGTGCTCATCACGTCGGAGTGATCACCGAAGATCGACAGGGCATGGGTGGCAATGGCGCGGGCCGCGACATGAAAGACCGTCGGCGTCAGTTCGCCGGCAATCTTGTACATGTTCGGGATCATCAGCAGCAGGCCCTGCGAAGCGGTAAAGGTGGTCGCCAGCGCACCGGCCTGCAGTGCGCCATGCACGGTGCCGGCGGCGCCGCCTTCGGATTGCAGTTCGACCACCCGTGGCACGCTGCCCCAGATATTGGTCTTGCCCTGCGCCGCCCATTCATCGGAGAGCTCGCCCATGCCGGAGGAGGGCGTGATCGGGTAGATGGCGATCACTTCGGCAACGCGAAACGCCACATTGGCGACCGCTTCGTTGCCGTCGATGGTGAGCATTCTGGTCATGACAGTACCTGCAAAAGACTTCGGTCAGTGCGCTGCTCCGCGTGCAAAGCAGCGGGTTGCAGCCGGATGATTCGTCGATTCTAGGCTGGTTTTCTCTGTTGAATCGGCTCTGGCCGGCTATCTCAGCAAAGACTGACGTGCATCAATCCCGGAGCCTCCGGCACAATGCGCAACATCAACAGCGAATCTGATAGAGGTAGCCCCATGCGAATCCTGCACACCATGCTGCGCGTTGGCGATATGGACCGCTCCATCGCCTTTTATACCGAAGTTCTGGGCATGACCCTGCTGCGTCGCAATGACTACCCGGATGGGCAGTTCACCCTGGCGTTTGTTGGCTATGGCGATGAGGCACACAACAGCGTGATCGAACTGACCTACAACTGGGGCGTTGATCAGTATGAGCTGGGCACCGGCTACGGGCATATCGCTTTGGAGGTGGAGGATGTCTACAAGGCCTGTGAGGATATCCGTCAGCTGGGCGGCAAGGTCACCCGCGAGCCGGGGCCGATGAAGCACGGCAGCACCATTCTGGCCTTCGTTGAAGACCCGGATGGTTACAAGATCGAGTTGCTGTCGGCCAAGCGTAGCGACTAGCCCTTCGATAGCCGGGTCAGCAGATGCTGGCCAATTGATCAGGCCCACTTAAGTGGCGTTGTAGGGTGGGCTTCAGCCCACGATTGGCCAGACTCGGTGGGCTGAAGCCCACCCTACAAAAATCCAGACATTAGCGGGCCGGGTAAGTAACTTAGAGATAGCCCACCTTCGGCGCCGTACTCAGGGTGATCTTGAACAGCAGGCGGCGCGAGAGGCGCTTGAGGTGGTAGAGCAGGCGTGAATAGGGGCCGGTCAGTACCAGTGGCTTGCCGGTCTGTACGGCTTTGACCACGTCATTGGCCACCACCTCCGGCAAGCAGCCTTGCTTGATGTAATAGTCCTGCAAACGCTGCAATTGGCCACTCTGCTGCATGGATGGTGCAGCGCCGCTGGCAGTAATCGCAGTATTGATCACCCCCGGGCAGACATCGGTTACCCCGATCGGGGTGCCGTCCAGTTCCATCCGCAACACATCGCAGAACCCCGCCACGGCAAATTTCGATGCCGCATAGGAGGCCATTGAAGGCGAGGGCGCATAGCTGGCAGTGGACGATACGTTGACTATCTGGCGCGGCCCGCCAGCCGCCAGCATCAGCGGGATGAAGTGATAGCAACCGTGGACTACGCCCATCAGGTTGACCCTGAGCACGCGTTGCCATTGCTCCAGACCGCTGTCGAGGAATTTGCCCAGATAGGCAATACCAGCGTTGTTGAACAGCACGTCCGGCGCACCGATCTGCGCATGCACCAAGGCGGCAAAGGCTTGCATGGCGGCTTCGTCGCTGACATCCACGGCATGGATCAGGCAGTTCACGCCCAGCGCCTGCACTTCCTGCTGCAGGCTCTCCAGTGGCTCCAGACGCAGGTCGCTGGCAATGATGTGCGCGCCCTCGCGGGCAAACGCCAGTGCCGATGCACGACCGATCCCGGAAGCAGCGCCGGTGATCAGAACCTGTTTGTTACGCAGTTGAGGAATAGCCAAGGCCGGGCTCCAGATTAAAAATTTGAAGTTCTTACATTATACGTCCTGACCCTGTTTGGATATGCTGCCTTGCAGATTCTGCAGCGGCCTTGTGAACAAGAGGCCTGCCGGAATTATCAATTACTCGCCGATTATCAACTGGTCACCTCCCGCTGCAATCCACAGACTGCCGCACGCGCCTATTCCGTTCGAATGCCCTGAGGAAATTGTCACATGCGTGAGTTTGATTACGTCATCGTCGGTGCCGGCTCGGCCGGCAGCGTACTGGCCAGCCGGCTGACCGAAGACCCGCAGGTCAGCGTTTGCCTGCTCGAATCCGGCGGACCGGACAAAAGCATCTTCATTCATGCCCCGGCCGGCTTCGTCGCCATGGTGGCAACGTCCTACAACAACTGGGCCTTCGACACCGTCCCGCAGAAGCACATGCACAACCGCGTGTGCTACCAGCCGCGTGGCAAGACCCTCGGCGGCTCCAGCTCGATCAACGCCATGCTCTACGTACGCGGCAACCGCTGGGACTATGACCACTGGGCCGGCCTTGGTAATCCCGGCTGGTCGTATGACGAGGTGCTGCCGTACTTCAAGCGCGCCGAGAACAATGAGACCCACGGTGCCAGCGAATACCACGGTGCTGGCGGTCCGCTGAACGTCGCCGAGTTGCGCACGCCGAGCGTGCTGAGTGCGGCCTTCGTGCAGGCGGCCGAGCGCAATGGCATTCCGCGCACCAGCGACTACAACGGCGCCGAGCAGTACGGCTCGTTCATGTATCAGGTCACGCAGAAGAACGGCGAGCGCTGCAGCGCGGCCAAGGGTTATCTGACGCCCAACCTGTCGCGGCCCAACCTGTGCGTGATGACCCACGCGCTGTCGGCACGGATCCTCATGGAAGGCAAGCGCGCCCGCGGCGTGGCTTATTACCAGGGCAGCGAGTTGCAGGAAGTGCGCGCCCGCCGCGAGGTGATCGTCAGCGCCGGGGCCTTTGGTTCGCCGCAGCTGCTGATGCTCTCCGGCATCGGCCCGGCGGCGCACCTGCAGGCGCACGGAATCCCTGTGGTACATGATCTGCCGGGTGTCGGCGAGAACCTGCAGGACCACATCGACCACGTGCAGAGCTATCTGTGCGACAGCGCCAGCGAGACCTTCGGCATGTCGCCGCGCGGTGTCGCGCGCATGGCCAAAGGGGCGCTGGAGTGGAAGCGGCAACGTACCGGGGTGATTTCCACCTCGATTGCCGAGGCGGGTGCCTTCGTGCGCTCGGCGCCGGAGGTGACGGTGCCGGACCTGCAGATGGTGTTCGTGGTGGCGCTGGTTGACGATCACGGTCGCAAACTGCACGCCAGCCACGGTTTTTCCTGCCATATCGAAGTGCTGCGTCCGCACAGCCGCGGCACGGTGCGTCTGGCCAGCGCCGACCCACGGGTAGCACCCAGGATTGATCCGAATTTTCTCTCCGATGAGCGCGATCTGCAGCTGTTGGTCAAGGGCGTACAGCTGCAGATGGACATTCTGCAGAGCGAGCCGCTCAGGCCGTGGCGCGGCAAGATGCTGTATCCGGTGGCGCGCGACGATGCGGCAGCGATTGCCGAGGACATCCGCGCCCGCGCCGATACCCAGTACCATCCGGTGGGCACCTGCAAGATGGGCCCGGCGAGCGATCCGCTGGCAGTGGTCGACGCGCAGTTGCGCGTGCACGGCGTGCAAGGGCTGCGCGTGGTTGACGCCTCGATCATGCCGACGGTGACCGGCGGCAATACCAATGCACCCACTATCATGCTGGCCGAGAAAGCGGTCGATCTGATCCGCACCAGCCAACAGGAGCAGAAATAATGAGCCAACAGGATTTTCAGGGTCGTGTCGTGGTCATCACCGGCGCCGGTTCAGGCATTGGTCGCGCACTGGCGCAGCAATTTGCCGCCGCTGGCGCACGTCTGGCGCTGTCAGATATCAATCAGGCCGGGCTGGATGAGACGCTGGCGCTGTTGCCATCGGCGGTCGAGGCGCGCGCTTACAAGCTGGACGTGTCCTCGCGCGAGGCGGTGTTCGCGCACGCCGATGAGGTCAAGCGCGACTTCGGTGCCGCCCATGTGCTGATCAACAATGCTGGCGCATCCATCGTAGGCACCATCGCGCATACCAGCATTGAAGAGTTCGAGTGGCAACTGGGTATCAATCTGTGGGGTGTGATCTACGGCACCAAGGCCTTTCTGCCGATGATGCTGGCGCAACGTGATGGCTGCATCGTCAATATCTCCAGCGTGTTCGGTCTGGTCGGCTTCCCGTTGCAGGGTGCCTACAACATCTCCAAGTTCGGCGTGCGTGGCTTCACGGAGTGCCTCTGGACTGAGCTGGAAGGCACCGGTGTGCGCGCGGTGTGTGTACACCCCGGTGGCATCAAGACCAATATCGAGAAAGCGGCCAGACGGGTTAAGGCGGCGGGTAAAGAAGAGGAAATTTTCAGCTCTGCCGGAGAGCGGATGCTGATCACGCCACCGGCCGACTGTGCCGCAGACATTCTGCAGGGGATGCGGCGTGGGCAGCGGCGGATTCTCACCGGTAATTTGTCGGGTACGCTGTTCTGGTTGTCGCGTCTGTTTCCCAACAGGTATCCGGCCATCCTGCGCGTGCTGATGCCGCGCAAGTGATGGTCAGCCGGGTGGCTGGGTATCCGTGCTGCGAAGTCCAGGCGCCGGCTAAAAAGCATTTCGTCACATGTTTGACGTCAAGCTTACGTAGGGGTAGCGATTCGCGTGTGAGCGCTTTATTCTACGGCGGCCCACCTCTGCGATAACGGCTATGCTGTATCAGGCCGCCGTTAGAGATATATAACTACAACAAGATCAGGAGCTATGCGATATGCGCTCAGCGATGTTACTTATTCTCGCCTTTTGCTGTTCATTTGCCCGTGCAGACACACAGTCGATTCAGTACCTGCACGAAGTCAGTAACAACGCCTACCTGTTTACCGCCAGCCTTATGGTCTATTTCAACCCGAAGGATCGCACCCCTGATGAGCGCAGCCTTACGGCGGCATTTGGTGCTATCACGGTGATGGATACCAAGGTCAATCAACTGGGCAACCCGCCTGAAATGCGCAAGCCGGTGGATGAGTTGAATGCGATTTTTCTCGCGCTGGAAAAAACCAAGCGCGCTGAATCGGCAATTTTTCCGGCAAAAATCCAGCGCGTTCTGGAGCTGAACAAGGAGCTGCAAGAAGCCATAGCCAAGAGCTATAACGCTGAAATGACCGCAAACCCTTCACCGGTGGGCTTGCTCAACGAACAAAGTCAGACCATTGCTCGTCTGCTGATGGACTATCAACTGCGTCGCTACCCGCTGGAAGACAAAACGGCTTTTGCGCTGGACCCTGCGCAACTCCCGGTGATCGACAAGCAGATCGATGAAAATTTTGCCTTGCTGATCAAGAAGTACCCGGCCAATGCGGACTACCTGGAGCCGGCGTACAAGAACTACCGCTTTGTGCGCAAGCAATTGCTGCAGTCCAAAGGCCGCCCCAACGGCGGTGCCGAGTTCTACATTACCCGCACGGTGATCGATCTGGATGACCTGGCCACCCAGCTCTCGGCTGAGGATGCCAATAACCCGCAGAATCGCTAAGCATCAGACCCACAAAAAAGGCCCTGCATGTCCTTCATGCAGGGCCTTTTTTGTGGGGATTGGAAGTTACTCGGTTTTTCCCTGAACCTGACGGCCGTCGACTTCGCCGCTCTTGAGCATGATCTGGTATTCCTTGCCGTCCTTCTCGATCTGATGCAGGCGCACCAGCAGGTAGTTCCAGTCCTTGGCGAACCACAGCACGGTCTTGCGATTGCTTTTGGTCGGGTCGCGCACGCGCTCGACCTTGATGGCATCAATCAAACCGGCCTTGGTACGAACGCGCTCTTCGCCCAGCACGCGGAAGTCAAAGGTATCGACCTCGTCACCGTCCACCACCTGATAGCTCATGCTGGTTTTGCCGGCGGCGACATCATGTTGCAGCGCCAGTTGATAGGTCGACTTGTCGAGCATGCCGCGGTTCAGGGGGATGTGGATCGACTGATCGCGGTCGGTGCCCATGACCTGCTTCTGTTGCCAGTCAAAGTCCATCTCGATGTCTTTGCTTTTGCCCATGCCGCCACGGCTGAAACGATAGCTGACCGGCAGGAAGGTATCTTTTTCCAGGGTGAAGACGCTGACCTCGCTGAGGCTGGCAACCAGCATCGAGGCTTCAAAATCCAGTTCCCAACGACCATTGTCCAGGGCTTTGAGATTGCGCTCGGCGCTACCGCTGATCGGCAGTTGCTTCCAGTCGGCGGTATAGCTGGCGGTGAATGGCTGCAGCTCAAAGGCCAGAGTCGGCAGGCTGATCAAGCTAAGGCAAAGCAGTAGAGCGCGACGCATGGGTCTCTCCTAATTGCGAATGAGCTGTCCGCTAGCGGGCAGTGGCTGACCATCCAGTTCGGCCCCCAGTGCGCCGAGCCGCAAACGGCGTTCGGCAAACCAGCGCACGGCCAGTGGATAGATCCGGTGTTCCTGAGTATGCACGCGCTCGGCGAGCGTTTGTGCTGTGTCGTCGCTGTGCACCGCAACAACAGCCTGTATGACCAGCGGCCCTCCATCCAGTTCCTCGGTGACAAAGTGCACGCTGCAGCCATGGGTCAGCTCGCCGGCGTCCAGAGCGCGCTGATGGGTGTGCATGCCTTTGAATTTGGGCAGCAGGGACGGATGGATATTCAGCAGACGTCCGGCATAGTGACGAACAAAACCACCGCTGAGGATGCGCATGAAACCGGCCAGTACCACCAGTTGCGCGTCGAAGCTGTCGATGCATTTGATCAGGGCCTGATCAAAGCTGTCACGGTCGGCAAACTGCTTGTGATCCAGCACGCAGGTCGCAATGCCGGCCTGTTCGGCACGTTTGAGACCGAAGGCATCAGCACGATTGGAAATCACTGCGCAGATGCGCAGTGGATTATCCGGGCCGCTGCTGTCGATCAGCGCCTGCAGATTGCTGCCGGAGCCGGAGATCAGCACCACGACATTGCAGGGTGCGCTCATCAGTGGGCTTTCAGGTTGTTCAGCTGGACCTGTGCTGCGCCTTCGGCGGCGCTGGCAATGTGACCAATCACCCAGGGTTGTTCACCACTGGCGCGCAGACTGCTGAGGGTGCCTTCAACATCGGCCTGGGCAACACAGATAACCATGCCGACACCGCAGTTGAGCACGCGGTGCATCTCGTGCTCGTCGACGTTGCCTTGTTGCTGCAGCCAGTCGAACACCTCTGGACGCTTCCAGCTGGCCACATCGATCACGGCTTGAGTGCCTTCGGGCAGCACACGCGGGATGTTGTCGAGCAGACCGCCGCCGGTGATGTGAGCCATGGCCTTGACGGCGCCAGTGTCCTTGATCAGCTGCAGCAGGGGTTTGACATAAATCCGCGTTGGCGCCATCAGCAACTCGGCCAGGGATTTGCCGGAGAGTTGTACCTGCGCGATATCGGCTCCGGCTACTTCGATGATCTTGCGGATCAGTGAATAACCGTTGGAGTGCGGGCCGGAAGAGGGCAGGGCAATCAGTGCGTCGCCGGTGCTGACTTTCGAGCCGTCGATGATCTCGGCTTTTTCCACCACGCCTACGCAGAAGCCGGCCAGATCATAGTCTTCGCCTTCATACATGCCGGGCATTTCGGCTGTTTCGCCGCCTACCAGTGAACAGCCCGCCAGTTCACAGCCGGTACCGATACCGGTGACCACAGTGACTGCCACATCCACATTGAGTTTGCCGGTGGCATAGTAATCCAGGAAAAACAGTGGTTCGGCGCCACACACCACCAGGTCATTGACGCACATGGCGACCAGATCCTGGCCGATGCTGTCATGCTTGTTCAGATTCAGCGCCAGACGCAGCTTGGTACCCACGCCGTCGGTGCCGGAGACCAGCACTGGCTGCTTGTAGCCTGCCGGGATTTCGCACAGTGCACCGAAGCCGCCCAGTCCGCCCATGACTTCCGGACGGGCAGTGCGCTTGGCCACACCCTTGATACGTTCGACCAGAGCTTCACCGGCGTCGATATCCACACCGGCGTCTTTGTAGCTGATGGAGGGTTGCTTGCTCATGCGCCAAGGCCTTTAACTGAATGAAAGGAGGGTGCAGTACGGCCGCAAGGCGTTCGTTCTGCGAAGGGGCGCGATTTTAGCAGGCTTGGGCGTAAGCGGCCATCGACGCTTGTCGCAATGCCCCACCCCCTGGCTGCGCCCGGGGTAGGGCTGGCGGGGTTGTCAGAGGCGGAACCGGTCCACTGAGTGCGATAGCGCAGAGGCCAGTCGGTTCAGTTCATCGGTCGCGTAGGCCGTCTCGCTGACGGTCTGGGTGTTGCTGTGTGACATGTTGGCAATGGTTTCCACCTGATGGGCGATCTCGTTGCTCGCCAGGCTCTGCTCGCCAATGGTGCGGGTGATGTCATTCACCAGTTCGGTGGTGTTCAGCGTGGCCTGCAGGATGTCGGCAATCGCTCGCTCCACCTCGGCGGTGACCCGCATGCCTTTATCCACCTGTGTCACGCCGGCCTCCATGCTGGTGACCGCTTCTCGCGTGCTGTGCTGGATCTGTTGCACCATCTTGGCAATTTCTTCGGTGGAAGTGCTGGTGCGGCCAGCCAGTTGCCGTACTTCATCGGCGACCACGGCAAACCCGCGGCCCTGTTCGCCGGCGCGTGCCGCTTCGATCGCCGCATTGAGGGCGAGCAGGTTGGTCTGGTCGGCGATGCCCTTGATGACCTGGATAATGCCGAAAATCTGCTCCGACTCCTGATCCAGCGTGCGAATGACCTGCGCCGATTGCTGCACCGACTTGGCAATACTGTTCATGTCCTGCACCACCTGATGGATCACGTGGCCGCCATTTTTCGACAACTGCTCGGCCTGATTGGCCATCTCCAGCGCTTGCTGGGCGTGGCGGGTGATCTCTTCGATGCTGGCGGTCATCTCGCTGGCGGCAGCGGCCATGGTGCTGGCGGCATCGCTTTGCTGCTGGCTGCTACTGGCGACGGTATGGCAGCCGTTGCTCAGGGTCTGGCTGATGCCGGTGACCGCGCGGGCATTGCTGGAGACAATTTCGATCATCCCGCGCAGTTCCTTCTGCATGCCGGCAAGACTGCACAGCAGGGCGCTGGCCTCGTCCTGTCCGCTGGGGGTGTCAATCCGCTCGGACAGATTGCCTTGCGCGGTGGTGTGAGCTATCTGCCCGGCCAACCGCAGTGGTTGCATGATGCTGCGAATGATCCACATGCCCTGGCCGGACAGTACGATCAGGCTGAGCAGCAACAGCACGCCGATGCTCAGGTTGGCGGTGGCTATGGCGGAGTGGCTGGCTTCGGTGGTCCTCTGGGAACTCTTCTCGATGACTTCGCTGAGGGCTTCCATGTCGGTTTCGAGGCGGGTGAAAGCCGCATCGAATGCCGGCATGTCCTGCAGTGCGGCCTGCGGATCCTGCAAGCCTGTGGCAACGATTTTTTCAGCCGCGGCAATATAGGCATCCAGACTTGGTTTGACCTTGCTCAGGCCATCCCTGACTTCACTGTTGTTGGGCAATTGCTGGTTCTCGCTGAGTACCTTGCGAAACCAGTTGGCGTGTTCTTCCAGGTCGGTTTTGATTTGACCGGCAGTGCTGGAGCTTTTACCCAGCCCCACCAGCACTGAGCCCAGCACGTCGCTGCGCAGGGCGTCGTGCATCATGTCTGCCTCCAGATGCAGGCGCATGGCGGTCAGGGTGACCTGGTTGTCGTTCACCGCGCTGGCTGTCTGCTGATTGTTCAGGTAACTGACCAGCCCAATAAGCAGGGTGGCCAGCATGCCGCTGGCAGCTAACAGGATAAGGCGCATTCTGATGGTCATTGGTGGGCTCCGGTGACGGGTGTTTGCTGCTCAGCAGGTATCTTGAGCAGTCTAGTCAAGCTTTCTTCAATCACCCTATCGGCGCTTTATTCCAGTTGTTTAGGCAAATTTTGCATAACCTCGACATTTATCCTGCGCGGCAAAGGTTGCCGGGCGCTGGACGGCTGTTTAAGGTATGCGTCTTCCCTGTCTTCCGCCTGCCGAGAATCCGATGCGTCTGCTTACCCGCTTGTTTGTTGTGGCTCTGTCATTTTTCAGTGTGACGGCCGTTGCGGCCCCGACCATGGGCCTGTTTCAGGTGCGTACAGCGCTGGCCAGCCAGCAACCCGAGGAGCGTGCGGCCGCCCTGAACAGGGCACTTGACACGCTGCTGGTTCGCTTGACTGGCGATCCGGCAGTGTTGCAGTCGGCAGCACTTGCCGAACTGCGCAAAGACCCGCAACAACTGGTTAGCCAGTTCGGTGTGGAGGGCAATAATCTGGTGGTGGATTTCGATCCGTTGACCACCGAAAGCCGCCTGCGTCAGGCCGGCTTGTCGTTGTGGAGCGCCAATCGACCGCAGATCCTGGTCTGGTGGCTGAATGAAGCCGATGGTGGCAACGCGCTGGTGGGGGATGGCCAGGAGTCAGCCTTGCCGGTGCAGGTTGCCGCGCAGAATCGCGGACTGCCGATCAGTTTGCCGCTCGCCGATCTGCAGGAGCAGCTGGCTGCCACGCCGGAGAATCTGGCAGCCAGCAACCCGGATGCACTTCTGCCGGTGTCGCAACGCTATGCTGCAGATGCGCTGCTCGCCGTGACGGCAGTCAACGCTGACGGCAAGTGGCAGGCGCAATGGCGTCTGTGGCTGGGCGACAGTCAGGAGCAAGGCGTGGAAGAGGCTGCTGATCCGCTGGCACTGGCTGATGCCGTGATGTTGGCAGTCAGTCTGCGCCTGGCTCCGCGCTTTGTTTCCGCGCCGGGTGCGGCGAAAGGCCTGACGCTGGTAGTGCAGGGTGCTGATCTGGCACGTATGGCGCAGCTGGATCAGCTGCTCAAACCATTCAATGCACGCCTGCAGCAGGCCAAGGGCAGCACGCTGACGTACCAGATCAATGCCAGTCCCGAGCAGTTGCGTGCCCAGCTGGCCCTTGGTCAGTTGCGTGAGGTCAATGTGCCGGGGACGGCTCAACCGGTCGCGCCGGAGGTGCCGTTGAGTCCCTTGTCCGCGGCGGTGCAGCCGGGAGTAGCTCAGCCGCCGGTGGCTAATCCGGATGTGCTGACCTTCAGCTGGTAGCAGGCAGGCCCAGGGGCTGACTATGCAGATAGTGCGTCAGATACCCAATTTGCTGACGGTGCTGCGGCTTGTGCTGACAGTGCCGATTGCCTGGTTGCTGCTCCATCAGCAGTATGCACAGGCATTGCTGTGGTTCGCGCTGGCGGGGGCTTCTGATGGGCTGGATGGCTTTCTGGCGCGGCGTTTTGGCTGGACCAGCCGGTTTGGCTCGATTGTCGATCCGCTGGCCGACAAACTGTTGCTGGTCACCAGTTACGTTTGCCTGACACTGGTGGGCGAGCTGCCGCTGTGGTTAACCGCTGTGGTGCTGTCGCGTGATCTGTTGCTGGTCGGCGGCGCGCTGGTTTTTCGTCAGCTGATCGGCCCGTTTCAGGTGCAACCCAGCCTGCTTGGCAAATGCTCCACGGTGCTGCAGATCGTGCTGGTGCTGGCGTTATTGCTGGAACTGAGTATTCAGCCGGCATTTACCGAAGTGCACGGGTTTTTGCAGTGGCTGGTGCTGCTGGTGACGCTGGCCAGTGGGGCTGATTATTGCCGGATCTGGGTGGCAAAACTCATAAGGCAACGCCGGGATCAGGCGCAATGAGGCGAGCCATTTGCGGGCCTTGTTGATCCACTCCGGTAAACTCGACATTTTCGCAGGGTGGGCCTCAGCCCACCAAGAATCCCTATCGGTGGGCTGAAGCCCACCCTACAGCCAAGCTGGCCGGATCAATAGTGACCACGTTCAAGTCTAGCTCTGCCAAACAACTTCCACGGAAGCCGGTTGCGGTCTCTTCAGCCCTGCGTGAGCCGCAATGAAACCGATTCAATTGCCATTGGGTGTGCGCCTGCGCGATGACGCGACCTTCAAGAATTACTACCCCGGTACCAATGCGGCAGCGCTGGGCTATGTCGAGCGGCTTTGTCAGGAACAGGCTGGCTGGACGGAAAGCCTGATTTACTTGTGGGGTGGCGTTGGCGTGGGGCGCAGCCATCTGCTGCAGGCGGCATGTCTGCAGCTTGAGCAGATCAACCGTCAGGCGGTGTATCTGCCGCTGGCCGAGCTGGTCGAGCATGGGCCGGTGTTGCTCGACGGGCTGGAGCACTGTGATCTGTTGTGTCTGGATGACCTGGATGCCGTCGCTGGTCGTGCCGATTGGGAGGAAGCGCTGTTTCATCTGTTCAACCGCTTGCGCGACAGCGGTCACCGCCTGTTGCTCAGCGCCAATGCCGCGCCGCGTGAACTGCCTCTCGGACTGGCCGATTTGCAGTCGCGCCTTTCTCAGGCACTGGTGTTCCAGATGCGCGAGCTGACGGAAGAAGACAAGCTGCATGCCCTGCAATTACGCGCCTCACGCCGTGGCTTGCAGCTGTCTGACGAGGTCGCCGCGTTCATGCTCAATCGCGGTACCCGCAGCATGAACGCATTGTTCGAGTTGCTTGAGCAACTCGATCAGGCCTCGTTGCAGGCGCAACGTCGGCTGACCATTCCGTTCCTCAAGCAAACGCTGGGCTGGTAGGGCTACTCGCCGGCCAGTTTGCGATCAAGCTGCAGACGATAGCGGGTGTACATCATCGCCGAGCAGAACAGCGTGAGGCTCAGGATCATTTGCATCCAGCCATAGAGCATGCGATTGGGGTCAAAGGCACCCAGCACGCCTTGAATGAAATAGATGTTCACCACGAAGCAGCACCAGGCATGTGCGCGGGCGTTGCCGCTGAGCATGCCGGGCGCGAGGATGGCCAGAGGCGTCAGCTGGATGACCAGCACCACCCAGGTGCGGGCGCCGTGCAGGTCGGCGAACAGCAGATTCCATAGCAACACAAACAGCAGCAGGACAGCAAAGCTCAACAGGCTGAGGGTTCTGCTCAGCTGCATACGGGGTTCCAGCCAGTCGAGTGCCGGTAGGGGTTTTGCAGTTTTAGCCACGGGTTTTCTCCAGTGCCAGCGCGAGTGTCGCCAGACGCTGACCCAGCGCGCGGCAGAGCTGTTGTTCATGGGCGTCCAGCGCCCGCTTGCCATCCGCGCCGGCATGGTGACTGGCGCCGTAGGGAGTGCCGCCGCCACGGGTTTCCAGCAGTGCGGATTCGCTGTAGGGCAGGCCACTGATCAGCATGCCGTGATGCAGCAGCGGCAGCAGCATCGACAGCAAGGTGCTTTCCTGACCGCCGTGCAGGCTGGCGGTAGAGGTGAACACACCGGCCGGCTTGCCTGACAGTGCGCCGGTCAGCCACAGACTGCTGGTGCCGTCG
>JACCEA010032529.1_pt1 | contig 23015 bp, 64 predicted proteins | sample 7449851 | NCBI WGS metagenome assembly JACCEA01 (sample SAMN15323453, study PRJNA562643) | freshwater metagenome | isolation source: river surface water | place: USA:Blue River Watershed | collected 2017-08-18 | reverse complement strand
CCACCACCAGCACTAGTATAAGCAGCTGTTGAACCTCCAGCACCACCAGCACCACCCTTGCCAAGAATGGTGCCTCTATTGATTAATTTTAATCCACCATAAAACAAATTATCAATAACCATAGCAAAAGAACCAACACTAGGTGAAGCTAACATAATATTATTATTAATGGTAACAACAACTAACCCGTTATTGCCATCCCATCCGGCAGCTTTTGATACTGAGTGTACATTAACGGTAGCAACACCTGAAGTTGAAATCGTAACTGGAAATGTTGGTAATATAGGAGGTACTTCAGCGAGAGTTAATTCAGGTAAAACAGTTTTCGCAGTTAATGAATAATTATTTCCCGTTACATCCACCACATTCGAATTGTTTAGTGTTAGTAATGAAGTATTAGGAATTGGAGATAATGTTCTAGTCGGTGGAGTAAAGTTGGTTGTGTATATTGCTCTACCTTTTACAATTCTAAGATTAGATAACCAACCTGTGTATGTATTATCACCATTTGTACCAGCACCGTACGATGATCGACCAATGTGAGCATTAGCTAGATATGCATTTGTTATAGTTGACCATGCACCTATAGGGGTGTTCGCTTCTTTTACACCATTAACGAATACCATACCTGTATTGGCATGCTTAACGCAAGCAATATGTCTCCAAGTATTATCTGTAACATTATTTGAACTGCTAACTGTAGTAGAAACACCACCTTGGCCAAAGAAATTTAATTTACCTGGTGTTCCAGATCCATTTTGACCAACACCAATTCCAGTACCTGTATTATTTGTACTAGAATCTATGATTGTTGCATATGTTGTTTGAGTGCTATTGGCCTTCATCCAAAATTCAACGGTGAAATCTCCAGAACCAAATGATAGATTTGCAGAGTTATTTGCTGCAGCGTTTATTACTACTCCATTATTTGTACCATTAAAATAATAAGCAGCTGTAAGTCCATCGTTGGATTTACCCTGTAAATCAGTCATTGCAATTGCGCCAGTTAATTTGGCGGCCAGAGATCGAACATTGTTATCGTTCAAACTAACGATTGCAGTTGCACTAGAACCAAGCTCAGTGTTAACTTGACTTAACGATATTGGTGATCCAGGTAGTGGTAATGTCATTTTTATCCCTAATTATACTAAGCCCAATTTCTCCTTTACGGTTAGATACTCTTTAACAAAACCACTTCTCACAATATCTTCTATACCGAATTCTATATGGGCAACATTGCTGACCTTTTCTAAGATACGCACGGTATCTGTTAGTCCAGACTTTTCTTTCTTCATATTTAGGTCATTTTGGTTGAAGTCACCACACAATACGAATCTACAATTCTCACCTATTCTAGTGAGTACAGTATCTATTTCATGGAAAGTTGCAGATTGAAATTCATCAAAAACTATAATACAATCTCTGAATGTCAAACCACGCAGAAAACTGGTAGTCTGAAATTCTACAATCTCTTTGTTCAAAAGAAAATGCCATGCATCACCACGGCCAATTAATTCATTGACTATGTTCATGTATGGCTCTTGATAGATTTTGGCCTTTTCTTCGAGGGTACCTGGAACAAATCCTAAATCCCTTGATGGTACAGCCGAGCGGACAATAATAATCTTATTGTATCTTGAATTGTCAACCAATAAATCCTGTAAACCAAGGTATAATGCAAGGAAGGATTTACCTGATCCAGCTGAACCAGATAATACTAAATTGTTTCCTTCTTCGTATGCTACAAATGTTCTTTCTTGATTTTCTGTTAATGGTTTAATTTTTTTAAGTGAAAAGTGTTGCGATTTGGCTTCTGCTGATGCTGTTTTTTTTCTTGTCGCCATGGTTTCCCTTATGTCACCACTCCCGTGGTAGTTTAGTTTTATGATTCTTACCCAGTGTATTACCTGGAACACTTTGTTTGATTCGTTCTATTACACCTTTCTCAAAGGCAGAATCGGGCTGGCCGATGCCAGGAACGGACATTCTCATTCCGTCTCCTAACATCGGCACAGCATCGATATAAGATTCCAAATTCGGATTACTTTCCTTATACGAATCTAATTCTGAGATTTTTAAAAGAATCTCGGTGATTTCATCCGTCTCTTTGTTTCGGAACTTATAGTATGGCATATTAGAATGAACGTGTGTAGCTTAAACGATAAGCATTCTTTGCTTCACCATCGTCACCATAAGCCTTGCTATAACGCAGAGCAACTGTATCTTTATCAGTCAAGGCATAAGCCAATGCAGCGTGAGCACGGTTACTTTGAAATGCATTTACAGTATCAAAGGCATTACGATAACGACCACCAACATCACCACTTAATGCACCAGCGATTGGAAACTTCACACCGTAGTCAACAGCGTAATGAGTAAAATGTGTGCTTGATGACATCTTCTCACCCAAACGAACACCCAAATAAGGCTTTACACCAACAATATCACCAAAGTTTTTACGAGCACGAACTTCTACACCAGTGCTGATTGAACCTGAACCAATATCTGCTTGGCTTGATTCCATCTTGATGCTATAATCCATACCACCACTAACTTTAACACCAGCAACAACCGCACCTTTGACACTATCAGCATCAGTGACACGATTGGTTTCGTTACTATACTCTACACCAGCATATCCTTTGGTATCAGCCATTGTTGCTGAAGATGACGCAATCAAAATTGCCATTAAAATTAATTTCTTCATGTTACTCCTTATTATTAAAGTTAAGATACTACATTATACCAATACGGTATTGGGCGAGAATTCACTTTGCCTTTCCATGAAGCAAGGTGAGTCTTGTTGTTTATATAGTAATTGCGATATGAAGCTAACGAACTACCAGGTACTTTTACATCATCAGGCATGGCCGGTGTAGGTTCAGTAAAAGGTTTATCTTTGTTTATGTTTGTTGGTACTTTTTGCAATACACCAGATAAACCACTACCTTGTACTTTATGTACTTTACCATAACGATAGGTATATTCAAGGCATAAGCACTCTAATAGGTTTTGTAACCAAACATAATTTGCAGCAGACTGCCTGCACCAGACAGCTGACGGATGGTTGATATGAGTGGCACTATAAAGCACACCATCAATATCACCATGTAACATATACTTAGTTTGTTTTCGGCCACTTGTAACACTGCGTACAATAGTGGGAGTACCATCAAGAACCCGATGAGCAGTAGAAAGAAGTTGAGCATATTCAAGTATCATTTTCACAAGGTGTTTATCATTGTGCATTTCGGCACAAACACGGGTATCATTATCTAAGTAAAATATATTCATAATTTAAACTGTGTGATGTTGAACCTTTGATATAACTTTGGGGTCATCTAAATGCACTTGCAATGAATGTATATTATATCCACAACCTTTTAAGAAAGTTTCCAATCGTTCTACAATCAGAAATATGTCACTCTCAATAAAATCTGTATGCACAGATAATTCCTGTGAATCATAATCATCATGCATACTTAAATGGAATCTATGACTCATAGTTTAGGTATCTCCAGTTTATCTTTAGTTTTAGGAAATTTCTTTGCAATGTCCTCAGCTGATACTGTTTGCATCACAAATTGCTTGAATGAAGTATAATCATCCGTTACTTTTATTGATGTACGAGCACCAACACCACCTGCATCTGTAAAGAATATAGCACTACCACCTTCTTTAAGTGGCGCAATCTCAACAATTTGATCCAGATTGATAATTACTGGACATCCTTTTTCTACCGAATTCACTTCAACAAAAATACTCATTACTCATCTCCTTGGTTGTTATCACGAACTTTTGCCATCTTGGCCTTTGCTTCAGCAACTTGTGCATCAATCATCATTTGTTTCATAAAAGGCCGTTTCTCAGCAGGTGTAACCGCCAATAGTCTTTTAGTTTCTTTCTTCATGTTAAAGCTTGAATGTGTTTTCATTTTCATTTTTTATCGCAGTCCTCTGTTCTAACAAGGTAAATAGTATAATCATTATGTGGACGAACAAAGTAACATTCACCCTTAACAGACCATACCAAATGATTTTGAATTCCACTATACTCTTTCAGAGCAGGTGGGTTCTTATAATTCTCAATAATTTGTTTGATACTAATAATACAAATGATTATAAACAAACCTAACATAATATTGGTTGTGAGTGTAACCGAATTACTCTTTATATAGTCAAGTATTTTTTGCATTTCAATTTATACCTTTCGAAAAGAAAACATAAAGTAGACCACATCCTATCACAATCATAGAGAAAAGTAAAGCCAAATTAAGTAACTTATCCATTTCCTCACGGTAATATTGTGCTTCTAAGGCAATCATATCACGTTGGGCGAGTAACATAGGTTGGCATTCTTCTTCACCACCCATCATCATTACCGTTTTATTAGATTCTTTTAACCTACGTTTGGCACTTATGTAATGTATAATGGAAATCATTCAGATTCACTTTCACGGAATTCATAGATAGGATCATCAGGTACAGCATAAGGAAAAGTTACTGGCACACGACTATCTCTGCTTGTATAGTATGATTTATGTTTCTCATTGGTGTCTGGGTCTGTATACCAATCCCAGAAAACTTTACCTTCAATGTCATAGGCCTCACCATCTTTATCATCTTTAAATACGGATGAACACCGTTTATTTTGAAACTGTGTGTATCCACTTATCTCGGATACTTCATTCCATTCATCATCTTCACCAGTCAAAGGTGAGAGTGGTTTGTATGACAACAACCGTTTTAAATTGCTGATAGCATAACTGGCTGAATAACCTGAATGTCCTTCTTCAGAAAATTCTTTAATCATATGTAATAGGTGTTTACGCATAGCACCATTCATGTCATCTTCACCTGTTAGACCAATTAAGTCCATTTCTTTTTCTGCATAACTAAGTAAGCTCATTTTTTACCTTTCACGTATTTTACGTTCTTCTAGTATTGAAATATTTACCAATAAAAGTGTTACAGTTGGTACAGTTATGGCCATAGAAATACAAATTATTGTAATTCTCTCTGCCATGTATGTTACACCACTAAGTGTTGCATCAAAGAAGAACCAATGGTACATATCAACAATGGCCATAATCCATGGTGAGGCAACCACTAAACTCAAAAGAGTTAAAAGAATTGGTAATAAGTATTTCATCTTTGTTCCAATCTAACATCTAAAAGTTTAAACAACATCTTTTTCCACCATGTAATCTTGTTTGTTCGCCATATAACATTTGGTGCATCAATAACTAAGTTACCGTAACCTATTGTGCCACCTGAACCACCATTAGCTAATTGTATATTACCATACTTAGCATCAGAAAAAATATAACCTTGAATATCACTATGTAATCTTGTTTCAAAGCAATCAGTATAATCTAAGTCTAATGGTATCTGTTCAGTTAACGGCCAAAAGAATTTTATCTCTAATTGTCTACCTAACATTGTGGTCCTCCAAAACCTGTAGGACATCCAGGTTGTGAACAAACATAACCCATAACACCATCAAATTTAATTCCACATTTTACACATGATGTTGGATTTATTTTAAAAGTATTTGGGTCACTAAGAAATGGGAATACAGGTGGAACATAATTAGGGTCATGATTCACAGCACGAACGATACGAGAAATATCATTCTTATCGCCTGTAAAATCTTGAGTGTAGATTGTTTCTACACTATAATTTCCACTGGGATGTGGACTATTTAATGTGATTTTAATTGTGTACTTATTCATCGGGAAACTCATGTAATTCAAAGATAAAATGTCCACCACGGCGTGATTGCACCCAATTTAAATGCCACATCATTTCATTTCTCATCATTGCACCTATGATAGATTCATTACCTGACCAACCTGCGGTTGAAACATTATAACGATATACTTTGGTGTTTTTCTTGTATTCATGGTCATCTTCACTTTCTCCCCAACCCCATGAAGCAAGGTGCCAAATACTTTTGATGAATTTAAACCAACCTTTAGAATCAGTCCAATGCCATAACTCAATTACATCTAATGCTGCGTCAGTAGGATAACCATCCTCATCCAACATATCATTATGTTCTATCAAATCAAAGATAGCCTTTTTACTTGCCTCGATATCGTCCAACATTCTTTGGTGTGCTTCTTCTTTGTTTATCTTCATAATCAATCCCACAAATTACGGTAGTATTTACCAAACAATCTATAACCATTGTCGATACGATCTTGAACCTTTTTCATGCCGTCATAATCACATTTATATGTGTGATTTGGTCCATGTTCCATCTCTGAATAATCTGTACCTTCAACCTTAACAAACTTCATATCAATTTCACCTGTTCTAAATTGATCTTCCCATGAATCATCAATATTACAAGTAAAAGCAAAAATCATTTCATCAAGTACCCATTCCCACCGTTTGAAATGGTTATCATCAGTAGCCCATTCATCTTCTCTTGGTGGTGCAGAGGTTGATTTTAATTCTTCAGGTACATCCTCATCAACAACATAACCTGCACCATGTTGAGTTTCTTTCAGTTGTTTCAACATAGGTAAAATAATATAAGCCAATGTACTATCCATTGACCATGTATCCCAAGGATCAATCTTTACATATCTAATTTCTGGGTGAATAAAGTCCAGAAACTTATGTAAGGCTGTACAGAATGGTTTTAATATGTCAGACAATCGTGCAATCATTGGCTCATCATAATCAATCTCACGCCAGAAATAAATCTTCTCTAAGATGGTATATGGTGACAACCAATGGTTGCGGTAATTACTCATGTATATTTTCATATGTAATAACCTCTTTGAATAAATTTATCTCTACGTCTTATAGTAATGACTTCTGGATTATTAACTAACAATCGTTTCTGCACACAAGCATCATATTGTTGCTTTGAAATATAAAGTTTACCTGTATCAAAATCCAAATAAGGTTTGCAATGCATATAATCAAAGTTGTCTCTAATTTTTTCAGGTGAACCAGATATGTTAGTAATGAATTGAATCTTATTAAACATCGTGGTAGCATGTGCTGTAATTAATTTACCATCTTTACCAACATACTCTTGATAATTTTCATTTACATCAGCAACCTTATCTGTTTCCAATAAGTAATGTCCTTGTATGGTTCCAAGTGTTGACTCATCTTTAAAATATATGTCATAATCATTAGGATGTAAACCTTGCAAGGACGAGGCAATGGCACCACCAGTAAGAAACATTTTACCAACTGGAATTGGAAAATCTATCTGATTAAATCTAACTCTAAGTTCATCAGCTAAAAGACTTTTTACGGCATTAATGTGGATTGTTTCTGCTTCAGTAAATTCGGAATGTATCATGGTATTTTCACTAAATCTTCAAAGTTATACATCTTTTCCATTAATGGTGAAACATTTTTCAACACGGTGGATTGTACATCACCTGGTCTCCTTGGCAAGACCTGAACCTCAAATTCACAATTGTTCACCTCTTGGTATATTTCAATCATTTGTTTAACTGTGGTACCCATACCGGTACCTAAGTTTTCAATTTGATTGGTAGGGTTTTCGATACCATTAATCAAGGCCTTGGCAATCTCATTCACATGAATATAATCACGTACACACGACCCGTCCACCGTGTCCCAATCATCACCATAGAGTTTAAATATGCCTGTATGCTGTGCTTTTATGAGATTGTAGAATAACCCGTCAGGATTGGTTGGAGGGAAGCCATCAGAACCTACCACATTATAGAATCGGTAGTTAATGAAATTGCGTTTCATTTTGGTACAATACTCAGCAACTATATCCTCAGTAGCACGTTTCGATACTGCATAAGGACTGCCACATGATTCAGCTGCACCAGTAGAGGCAAATAAAAAGTTTTGGAATTCTAAACGTTGTAGTAAATTTACTGTGCCGTTTATATTGGTATCATAATATAGTAAAGGTTTTTCTACCGACTCATTTACTTTAACCATTGCAGCTAAATGAATGATAGTATCAAACTCGGTAGGTATATCAGATAACAACCATGAGGCTTCATTAACGTCATAGATTATATCCAATCGAGCAAAACGTTCATCATAAGAGCTAGGTACGTTATCAATGCCATAGACCTCATATGGATAATTGGCAAGCATCTTTATTAAATGCTTGCCAATATAACCTTTACAACCTGTTACCAATATTTTTTTCATTCATCACCATTCGGTAGATTTATTCTCAGTATCAGCTCTATTAATCAATTCATATTTCATTCTAAGTGGCCATTCTTTCAAATAGTCATTATCTTTATCGAATAGTTCTATGTATGCTTTCTTTTTAATCCTACGTGTATCATACATACATTCATCAAGGTGTTTTTGAGAAAACTCTTTTAAACCACCTGTCGTTATTCCATCCATAACTCTTGTCTCAGCATGAAATTCATCCTCAGCTTCAACAACATAACTCATACGATAGGTGGTTATTGTTTGAACTAGAAATTTTTTCATAGTGCCTCATAATCATCTTTACCACAACCACATTCAGGACATTCAAAATCTGCCGGTAAATCTTCCCACTTACCTTCGGTGGCTTCATCATGTACATGGCCACATACTACGCAAACATAATCGGTACTCATTATTGTATCTCCTCTAATTTCTTTTGATAGGCAGCTGCATGGCGTTGTTCAACCTTAGTTAAGGCAGCAAAACGTTTCTCCGCTTTTGCTAACAATTCTTTAAACTGTTCAGCGTGTTCTGTGCTTTCAGTAATTTGGTTTCTAAATTCATTCAATGCAATTTGATTACCTTCACTCTTTGCACCTTCTACGAATTCAGGATACATTGTGGTGAATTCATATGTTTCACCTTCAATGGCCAACTCTAAACATTTTTTAGTAGATGGTTTGCCAACCAATAATTCTAAATGCCCCCATGCATGGAGTATTTCTTGGTCAGCAGTATGTTCAAAGTGTTTAGCGATATCTTCGTAGCCTTCTTCACGAGCAATCTTAGCAAAGTAACGATACTTTATGTGTGCTTGACTCTCACCTGCCAAAGCAGAAGCAAGATTGTCTAATGTAATTGATCCTTTTTCAAACGGCATATTGTCTCCTTAATTTAAAATCATTTTCTTGTGATGTGGCCATTAATTGACCACGCAATTGGTTCATACTTGGTGTTAGGTATATACTTATCTATTTTTAAGAACAATAGTGTAAATATTCTTTCAGATAAAAATGCTAGTGATCTGCGAGGATTTATTTCATTCATTTTATCTTTAACTTCTTCGAGTAATACATTCATAATATGATAGTGCAATTCACATATTCTATTGAATATCTTTCTATGAGCAAAAAACATATTACAAGAAATTATTATGTTTATATTTTTTAAATGCTCAACATCTTCCAGTGTAAGACATATTTTACCTTGCTCAGCAATTTTGAATAGTAAATGCATTAATGATGCATCATGCCATTGTAAATATTGGTCATATGTGCTGTTACTAGCGGATATATTTGGTGCTAATACATAAAATGTATTTTCATCAAAATTTAATGCATCAATTTCTTCTTCGAGCCAATACCTACGATACTGATTAGTTCCTACTATTTCATCATTAGTATTTTTCCATACCCAATACAAGCCAGTCAAATCACCTAAGTATTCATTTAGGTTTGAAATATTATCACCAGTGTCATCAAAATAAAAACCTTTATTTGATAGTTCTTCACGGTATTCATTTGATATAGCACTAGAACCACACATCAAATTTTTCTGATTATATTGTGTTTTTTGGTTTTCGTGAAAAGGAAAACAATTACAATATAACACAAGGTCTTTTTTTAAAACCCACTTCATATTATTTTTCCTTAGTGTTTTCAGCAAGTTTTTTATAACCAGATGGTGACGGATGCACACCATCTTTTGATACCTCAGGTATCGGTAATACAGTATCATCAAAGGCCTTGGCAACCATTCTAACTAGGTCTGCCTTATGTGGTTTGTTTGCAGGTAAAATCCACATTACATTCTTGGCATCTACTCGTTTCCTTAATGCCATGATCTCATTAAATGTATGCAAGGTCTTTATATCATTTGAACCAAGGCTTATTATAACAGTTTTGGCCTGTAGGTCAATAGCTTTATACTTTTTATTCCAGTCTTGTGAATTAATACCACCTTGTGAGTATGATACACACTCAGGTCTAAATCGATGAGTACCAACTGCAATGCTATCACCAACAATCATACAATCAATCATTTTTCAATTCCAGTATCAACTCCAAAATGTTCTTTGATTATGTCGTATGCTTGTCCACGACTAATCATATCACGTAACATAGGACTCAATGCTATACCGCATTCTCGCACAATCAACTCTGCGAACTTTTCAATAAACTTTGTCTGCTCTTCCCAAGAATCACCTTGAGTTGTTTTAGCAGCCTCTTCCCAAAGTGTTTTAATTCGTTCGTTCATCTGGATCTTTCTCATAACAGGTTAAACATACAGCATCCGATCGTGGTCCCATGGTAGGACTAATAGCACCTTGACAATATCTACAAAGTATAAATGCCTGTGTGACTATACTGCCTTTTGGAGATTCATACAATGAGTAGAATCCTTCTTCACGCTCGGTATAACCGATCAGTTTGCGGTCAGTCATAACCCAAGTCTTCCTAATATATTGCCCAACCACATCATTCCAACTCCAAGCATAATGGTGCCAACGATTAGTATTTTGATTTCAGTTCTATTCATTCTTCAACTCCGAAATGTTCTTTAATCTCATCAATAATATGATTCACATCATTAGGTGGAAAGCCATCAAATGCCGCACGGTCTTGGGCAATGTCTAAACATTCCCGAACAATCAACTCGGCGAACTTTTCTATAATATCTTCAAAATCATCGCCATACTTATAAAACCCTGCTTGTTTAGCAAATTCTTGAATTCGTTCGTTCATCGCCATTCTCCTGATCTACGGATTTCTTCGTCAGTAAACTGTCCGCCCATACGGTCTGGATTCTCAATCCAATCACGGGTAGATTTAGTTTGGTCAATAACCATTTTAAGTTGCTGGATTTCTTTGTCTTTCATTTCCAACAATACCTTGGCCATCTCTAATCGTTCTTCAACGGGAAATGCCTCATTGTCTAAAATCTTGTTCATTCTTCAACTCCGAAATGTTCTGCGATACGGTTGACTGCTAAATCAACATAATAAACACAATCCTCTGGTGTACTTGTATAACTGTCGCCTGCAACTTCCATACACTCACGCACAATCAACTCAACAAACTTTTCTATTACTTCTGGATCACAGTTTTGATTGTTATAGCCTATTCGAGCCTTCCACCAAAGTCCGTTAATTCGTTCGTTCATTCTCTATCCCTCCACATCTCTATCGCTTCTTTCAACTGAGCCATCTGATCCAGTCGAATATCGTCCATGATACCCATACCAATATACTCTGAATTGATGTTTTGTTTAACCATGTCCCACAACGCATCATACTTTTTCTGGAGAGTGTCAATCACCACATCATAATCGTCTGTCATAGTTTAAATGCTTTCTGATATATTTGCAACTCTTTACTTGGTACCCATTCTTCCATGTGTGAATTAGCAGTGGAGGAAAGACGCAGAAACGAATAATCTGTAAAATCAAACTTACCATTGTTTCTTACTACACGAACAAAAATCTCACAAGGTTCACCGTTCTCATCTGTACGTGGTCCTCTGACCAATACGAATTCTGTGTTAGGTGTCATTCTTTTACTCCATATTCTTTATAAAGTTTACCTATCTCAGCACGTACTCGTTCTGCCATTGGACGATACTTTTCAGGCAAGATTGGATAGTATGTCCATTCCATGCCACCCCAAACCTTATTACTACCAAGCATTCTATTAAGATCAGCTAGTAATTGAAATCTAGGATCAGCCCACAATGCCTCTAAATTTTCATCACGAGTAATTTCGTTCACTGGTCAATCCTTCCTAACATTGCAATCTGGATCTTGTACAATTGTTTCACGTGGTCAATAGCAAATACTTTCATTGAGTCTGGTCTGATCTCACCAATATATTTGAGAGTCTTATCAATTGCATCCTGAACATCTCTATGACTGACTGGATATGGTTTCTTTTGTTCTGCTATGTGCCTTTCGTAATCATCCGCAATCTTTTTAGGAGTAGCATATTCCTGCTTATTAATTAGATTATTGAGAAACTTCACTTCAGCCTCTAAATCCATTCTCAATGCTAGTTCTGAGTGATATAGATCCTTGTACATATCTGATCTCTCTTTATCATCATGTTCGTTCATCATTGCACCTTAAATGCTTTCTTGTATATGTGTAATTCTTTAGTTGGTACCCATTCTTCCATTTCAGACTCAGCAGTTTTGGATAATCTCAAAAATGAATACTCAGTAAAATCGAAGGCATCGGTGTTTTTCACAACACGAACATGAATATCAATAGGGTTATTATCTTCATCTGTGCGTGGTCCTCTCACCAATACAAAATCAGTAGTGGGTTTCATTCATCAACTCCAAAATGTTCTTTAATCTTCTTTGCCGTTTGACTACAAGGATAGCCCTCTTTCATCATTACATCAAAATCTTCTTGACTGGCAATGTCAATACATTCCCGCACAATCAACTCGGCGAATCTGTTTGAATCTCCAATGTTCCAACGCATATTCAAACTTTCACGTTGAACTTGCATATGAATTTCTCTAATTCGTTCGTTCATATCAGTCTCCGATGTATGCGCCAAGATGTAGATTTCCTTGGTGATCTTCCAATACATTGAATCCTACAGCATCCTCATATGTGTTCGGAAGCAGGAAAAAACGGCGCACCGCCACCAAGTCGGTGTCTTTAACTTGTCCACGACCTGGACCCATTTGTGGGCACCACAGGCTGTAACTGTAGTCTGCATAATCGTTATCACCGACAGGATCAAACTTGGATTCACGCTTCCAGTTCTTTTCTTTCAATGCGTCATCAATTGCAGTAACAGTATCACCATAGATATCGTGAATGATATTAGGATTTTTAGTAATCTCTGCAACCAAAAACTTTTTGCAGTCTGCGGTAGTAACTTTACTCATCATTTAACTCCAAAGATATTTTATCATTGATGCCATAGCCAGTAAATAGGTTAGGCCTTTACCGATTGTAAATATACCGAGCCACCATCGTTCCATTTCATATTCAGTCATTATTCAACTCCGAAATGTTTTAATATACATTCATAAGGGTCATGATCTTCACGCAAAGCGATATCAGCACATTCACGAATAATGGCCTCAACAAATCGTTGTCCCGTTCCATTCCATATGGGAGAATTGTAGATATTGAAGTGAGTATCTTCTGCCAGTTTTTTAATCTTGTCGTTCATTTGCCCACATCCTTACATGAAAATCTTCACCATACTTATTAATTTCTTCCTCAGGATAACCTTCTTTAATTAACCATTCACGCATTACACCATCAATCTCGGTGTCGAACACTTTAGGGAATCCATATTTCCATCCTACTGGTGGGTCAACATAACATTTCATAGATACTTATAGAGCTCTTGTCTGGCATCATGTAGATTATTACATTTAACCGCATTAACAAATATGGTACGTGAAGATTGAACACGGCATTCACCAATTTTAGTTTTGAATGTATAATACAAGGTCTTGCCTTTATCATCAAGCACCTTGGTCTTGCAATGGTAGTCATCTACCAAACCTGCAAACATTAATATTTCACGGAATTCATCCGATACAATCTTACGCAAGTATGCAGCATTCATTTTATAATTTCCTGTACTCTCAAAAATTGTACTTCAGTATTTGGTACTGCAAATATTCTGGCTCTGTAATGTATATCACCAGTATCAACCTTTTTTTCTTTGGTGAATTCAATCATACCGTCTTTAAATAATTCTATCGCAAGACTCTGACATAATTTAAATTTAATATCATCATCATTTGCACCGGACTTCATAAACGTAATTTCATCCAATACATAATCAACTATTACAGGCCAACCTTTTATGTGTCTGATAATTTCCATGCCTTTATCTCGCCCAAAAATATCTAATGGTGTAAGGTGAGGTAATACATCCATCATTTTTGCCTTTCTTCCCACAATTCTTTACACACATTTAAATCTTGTGTCAATGATATACATTCTTCCATATATCTCATTCTACGTGGATCATTTGCTTCACGCCTAGCCTTGCGGTCTAATTGTGCCTCTTTATGTTTAACATAATGATTGGTAACAATAACTTTAACACCATCGATAATATACATTTCTTCTTCTTGAGCATTTTCTACGTTCTTATAATCACCGTATCCTTCACGCTCATTCTTAAATTTGACAAAGGCTCGAGCACTAAACTCACTACTAAATTTAATCGGTTCATCTCTATCAACACTATCTGTGCCAATTGAATATGCTTGGCTCCAAGATGGCGTAGTATTGAATAACAATGCCAATGACGCTGCATATATCAATTTACACATTATTAGTTACCTCTGCGGTTAGGATTACAATGTACATTAACAGGTGTCATTACACGGCCATAAGGAGTTTTTTGTGATAGATACTCAACAAAAGGACTCATGCCATTGTCTTTACATTGATCGACCGCAGCAATAACTTCTGTACGGGTCAAAGCACGTACCTCAAAATCAGGTACAGTAGGAAGACCACCGTTGGCCATATCATTAGCATTAGGCTTATGGTTAGAGGTAGTGGTGGTTTCGAATGTACGAACCTCTTTTGATTCTGTTTTTGATTCAAATTTAGGTGTAGAACTACAAGCAGCTAATGAAGCTACCATACCAAGTAATACTAAGCGTTTCATAATAATCTCCATATCAAAGGACAACATACTCATTATACAGGTAACCAACCGAATGTCAAGCATTATTTTCGGTACTTTTGTTTAACGTGCATTTCTGCCAGATAATCTATGAACCTATACCCAGCATACACTTGAAGCGGCACCATTGCCATAACTAAAAAGGTAAATATCATGAACTGTTTCAACTGTAATATCCAAATCATTTTGCAGCCTCCTGTACTACATCATGCTTAAATGATTCGGTAGTACGGTCTACCCACTTTGCAATATTAACCAGACCAACGGTTGAAATAATAATGCCAACTATAATACCAGTAAAGAAATTCATTATTCGGCCTCCTCATATCTCTCAACGGAACAATAATCATCAAATTCTACCCATGTACCTGTGAATATAAGGTCATCTTGCATTGCTGTGGTAATTTTAACCTTATCAGCATAAACATGATATTCATAATCTTGCCATGAATCTTGGTCTAAATCAATTGCATGAATATAAAATCCACCAGGTGTTTGCTTAAAGTGAGCAATCATCTGAGCTGCAAGGCAACCCATACCATTAAATACAGTTTGTTTTTCTTTCAATGATATACCATTCACCAATCGACCTGAATTAATAAATTCTGCCAACTCGGCACCGTGGCCAGTAGGATAACCATCAAATTGGCGATACATACACACAATTGGTGTGTCGCCATCATACACATAAGTTAAGCTTCTAGTACCCATAATATAATTCCTATTAAAATAATTCACCGATAATCAATAAAACAATCGCAAGCAAAAATAACATTTCCATAAATGTAAACCTTGAGGTTAATTTAAAATACCAATTATACTTTGTGAGGTATTCATGTATTGTCATAATTAACCATTCTTTGGTGCAAACATTTTAGCACCTTGAAACATAAATTCTTTTAACTCACGGCGTACTTCGGATGGATATTGTGTTTCATTATTACGAATGTAAATTATCGCATCAAGTACACTATAACCCCAAGCTTCACGCACTGCTTCAACTTCATTCATCAAATTTGAAAAGTTATTCATATAATTCTCCTCATCAATTTATGAGTCTATTATACAGGTTTGGTAGGATTAGGCAAGCATGGTGTTGTATAGGAACAACACATTAATGATGTTACTTTTTTGATAACTGATTGATAACTATATTGAATTGTTCTTTTGACAAGTATGGAAGGGTTGTGGCCAGTACAGAACCGAGGTACCCCGCAGCGTAGGAGTGGTTTCCAAACGTTTTATGGGTCGCCTTGATAAACTGGTCGACCACCTGCTGCGCCTCTTGGAGGCGTTCTAGGTGTGTTTCTAATTTCATAACTTAAATTTATCGTTCAAATCTTGCAATTCAAAAATGATAATTAACAAAAGGTCAACAATAGCCATACCATAATCACGAGCATAAACATTAAGTGCCATAGCAATGAATAAACAGGCAACTAATAATAGTCTAACATAAACCATAATATTTTTAAATTTTAACATCATGCATACTCCCATAAATCAATCAAATCTGCCTCTAATACTGCATCTTGGTATGTGACGGCATCCAATATAATGTTTTGGCCACTAGAATAACAGGCCATATAAGCATTATGAATTGGATCATAAACAATTTCAATCAAAAAATTATTCATAATATATCCAATAAAAAAGGGGGCAAAGCCCCCATCAATCAAACGGTTTCGGTTTCTTTTACTTGCACAGCAGGAGTGTTTGGTGTTTTAGCTGCTTGAGCTGCGCCAACATAACGACCGTTAGCATCAAACTCGGTGTAATTCACCAACTGATAGGCCTGTACTTTACGGCCATTCTTGATAACTTTTACAATGCCACCATCTTTGCGGATATTGTAAATGTTGGTTGATAGGCGATACAAGACCGATTCTTGGTCTGTGCCTTTGAATACTGCTTTAATTTCGTCAGGTGACACAGGTTTGCCAGATAGCATAACTTGTGTAATTTTTTCGTGACGGTTTACTTTACCTTTGCGTACTGTTAATGCCATAATAAATCTCCAAATCAAAATTAATAAAAAGACAACTCACTGTTACAGGTGGCCATTCTATCAGAAAGGCACCTCGGTGGCAACCGTTTGAGTGGTATTATTGCTCGGTGCCATTACATCAGCATCCACTTTACTATACAGGTCAAGGAATGCCGTTTTGGTTTCGGTATCAAAGCGAGATACACATAATTCAATCGCTCTCATGCGGTCACCAAAAATTGAATACGCCTTGGCAATGTGTACCAAACGACGGGTGGAAATAATCTCATCGATGCCACCTTGGTCAAACGTTTGGCGTACTACATCAGCCCATTTAACCAGATTTTTAACAAAAGCATTATCATCAATCAATGGTGCCAAGATTTTGGTTTCTGTTTTAGCATCAGGATATTCCTGTTCAACGGTAATAGGAAAACGTTCTAAGAAAGCATCATCAAGAATTTGCGATAAGTAACGGCCTTCTTCTGAACCTTTGCCTTTAGTGTTTGCAGTAGCAACTACATTAAAACCATTGGCAGGATAAACCATCTCACCAGATTTTTTATTGAAATATGGTTTACCTTCTAATATGCCTTGCAAGCACATTAGTTTATTAGAACCACGGTCAACTTCATCAATCAATAGAATAGCACCACGTTTCATTGCCGTGATAACCGGACCATCACGATTAACTACATTGCCATTTACCAAAGTGGGGCCACCAATCAAATCTGATTCATCAGTTTCAACTGAGATATTGACACGGATACATTCACGCTGCAAATTGGCACACACTTGTTCTACCATCAATGTTTTACCATTGCCTGATAGGCCAGTAATGAATACAGGATAAAATTGGCGTGAAGCAATGATATTGCTCATATCTTTAAAGAAGCCAAATGGCACATAATCAGGATATTTTGCAGGAATGGATACATCAGAATCATCAACCAGTTTAGGTTGGCGTAATTGTACAACCTGAGCAGCTAAATCAACTGTCATTGGTTCTGGTTCTTCAATCTTTACAGGTGCAGCATCGGTTGATATTTTACCTGGAATTGTAGGTAGTTTATATTGGCCACGACCAACACGATATTCGGACTTGTTTACAAGCCAATAGGGATAAGAACAACCAGTTTCAGAGACCACATGGTCGATACCATCTCTGGTTACAATAGGACATTTACCGAATAAGCGATTAGCTGCTTCGATAAATTGAATAGCATTATTAGTTAATTTGCTCACATTATTCTCCAGAATTAATTGCTTCTACTACAACCATTTTATTGGTTGAAAAATTTATATTTGCAACCTTATATTGCCCAGCAGGAGCAGGTTTATTACCTATTGCTTTGTGCATGGCATTAATTACATCCTCAGTAATTTGCCCATCAAAAGTAAATGGCACTTCAATACCATTGGTTACACTCTTACGCATACCCCAATGTATTTTGCCACCGAATTTAGATTTTAAAATAGCTGCTGTCACATTACACCTCAAAATGGCACATCATCAAATTGTACTTCCTCAATTGGATCATTATATTCACCAACTTGCTGCAATATCTGCCTAACCATATCGGCAGGATAATCGGTACAATCCACGATTTTATCAAAATCAAGGCCGCTCTCATATAATTCTAAAACGTCAATTATCATATTTTTAATCTTTGCCATTTATGTGTCCTCGTTAATCAATAAAGACCATTATACAGGTATTGGTTGGAATGTCAAGCGGCTGTTGTATAAAAACAACACTCTGGTAGTTATCAAAATGACATGATCCATCTTGCAATATTATTACCGAAAACAAATAATATTATACAATACAGGCCAAGAATAAAACCTATAGCAATGCCATATTTTAATAATGTAAAAAAATCTTCATCCATAATATCATCTCATTTTAAACATTATCGATTCTGCCAATTTTCTAGCATTAGTAATGGCATAATCATCGGACATAGAATTGTAAGCGTGCTCAACTACCCATTGACCATCTTTTAATACTTCAACGAAAACATCATTTGCTACTTCCATTGGGTTACCTTCGGAACGAATTCTAACATTATCTCCCAGCATTCTTATCATTTTTACTTTTCTCCTTAATATCGTTTATTATTTCCATGGCAGATTTAAAATCTGAATAAGATATGGCTTCATCAATCATATTTAACTGCATTTCTACCATCTCATTATATAATTTAATAGCTATTTGCCTTTTTCTATTTAAACTATTTGTCATAATTATCCACAAATTGTATATTCTGCCAAATCTTTCCAGTTTGCACTTGGACTAGATTTGCGAATTTTGGTTACTTGAATAAGTGTACGCAAGGATAATTCCTTAACACTATCAGCCAATTTTTGAATCAACAGCAATGCCTCGACCTTGTGGGTCATACTATATTCAGGCATAAAGGTTTTTTGTTCTAATAGATATTTCATGCGCTCGATTTTTTGCTGTGGTGTCATTGATACATCAACAGCCATAGAACGGGTTAAAATAGCTTGGTCAAGATTATTAGAATCCATGTTAGAGATAAAAACCACACGGCCTTTGAATTCAAAACTTTGTGGCAATTCATCATCTTTGGTATCTGCACGCCATGAGATAATACGCTTAGAATAGGAATCTAATGCACCTTTAAGGATATTTAATGATACTGGATCTTTTAATACAGAATCACAATCATCAAACACGATAGTGGAATCTTTATTCTCGTATAGTGTACGGTATAAACCTTTTGGTGTACATTGTCCTTTGATAGTAACAAAAGCATTTTTTGGTACTGCTGCGCCAATTTCATATTCACCAAGAACTGACATATCTTTTAAACCAGATTTTTTCAATGCTTCCATAACTGTATAAGATTTACCAAGACCGCCGGCACCTGTTACAACCACGGATGGTTGATCGCCTTTGGCAAGCATTACAACCATATCTGATAAAAAACCAAATCGTTGGTTGATACTAAATTTTGATTCTTTAATCTCTGCCGGTTTATCGGCATCAAGGCCTGCCTTTTTCATCACATATTTTAAATGTGCTAAATTGGTACGTTTAACGGTTTTGCCGTTAATCTTGGTAACATACTTGCCGTCAATAAAATTCACATTATTCATAATATAGTCCTCATCAATCAATAGAGACCATTATACAGGTATTGGTGGAAATGGCAATAGAGGTGTTGTAAAAAAACAACACCCCGATTGTTGCAAGAATGACAATTAATATGGGATCCAAAGTCCGTCCATAGTAACACGGCCGTCCATAATCATTTCTGGACTATCATCAATCCATACATCGATTTTGATTTTCTTTTCCCATGCAAATCTCCGCTTTGATACACCGGCAGTAAAAATGCAATTATCACGACCAACGAGCAATCCGATAGAATCATACACTTCATCCGTATCATATGGTTCGGTAGACCGTGCGGTGATACAATAAACAGTATGCCCTCTGCTCATGGCATTTTTAATAAAGGCATCCCATAGCAGAGGGTCTTTTGTGTACGTATCATCAAAATCAACTGACAGTTTCATTACCGTTCCTAAATCCAATTTGACCGCCTTCGGCCACGATTCTCTTAATTACATCCTCAAATAATATAGGTGCAAAATCTGTTTGCTCTACGCATACACAATGATAACGTGGATCAATTTTATATTCTCCCCATATTTCCGTTTTTACTCGTCCTGTATGTAAATGGCCATGAATATTAGTACCAAATCTACCAATAGAATCACTATGAATAGGAATATGTGATAAAATCATTCCGTTCATTACATGATAAGCACGAAGCTCACGAAAATATTTTCTATATTCATCATCTTTAAAAATGTCATGGTTACCACGGATCAATACTTTGTCACCGTTTAATCTTTCAAGTATAGGCAATGCCTTGCGATTAATCACCACATCACCAAGATGGTATACCTTGTCTTTAGGACGTACTCTTTCATTCCACAATTTGACCATGGCTTCGTCCATCTCATTAGGATCTGTCCATGGCCGTATCTTTTCACCTGTTTGAGAATCGGTGAAACGGCACACGCCAGCATGGCCAAAATGTGTATCACTTACAAGAAAAACTGCTGGCATATTATTCTCCTTTTACCACTTCACATTAGCGTGAATTCTTTTACCAAATGTAATAGGTAGTGTAATTAAAATAAACCAAGTTAATACAAAAGGAATTAAACATACAGCAAAAGTGCCTATGCACCAAAATTTAATATCCCATAATGTTTTGTCGCTCATAATTACTCCACAAAATCTACCACATAATAATCCAATTCTAATGCTTTAATCTGGCACTTCATATCGAATGCCTGCATCAATTTACTAAAGATTTTCCTTGATACGGACATTGGTGCCTTATAGAATAATGAACCATTGAAAACCTCGAATTGATTAGGCTCTAGGTATTCACCACATATAGCATTCACTTTATTATTAAAATCTGTCATAATTTTATTCCTATTTTTCTAATGTGTAAGGTTTATTCCACTTGCCAATATTCACATCAACGTACCAGCCCACATCAAAATAATCGGTTTGAATATCAGACCTATCGTGGTTGCCATCATTCATAGCATTAAGCACTTCCTTCAGAAATTGCTTGGACTTGCCTGTAAAGTGGTCTTGGTACCAGTATGGGTTAACCTGAATGCCGAATTTTCTAGCGGATTCTTCATTGCCATAATCCTTCATAAAATCAACCGCACCAGCTTTTACATTCAGAACCAACGTGGAGTGGTTACGGACTGCTAATGAACCTTTAACATTGTATTTTTTGAGAATCGCTTTAACTTGTGGTGCAATTTTTGCTTTTTTGTCTTGTGACATATATGCCATGGTATTTTCCTCACTTGTTATCAATCAATAGAGACCATTATACAGGTTGTGGTAGAAATGTCAACCATGGTGTTGCGTAAAAACAACACCATTGTCACATTGACAATTTTACTCCAAGGTTAGTACATCAATTTCCACGAATTCATTTACATCAAGGTCAGCTGCTGGAATTTGTTTTTCAGTTTCAGCAGCAAAGGCCTCAGCACTATCTAAGGTTTTGAATGCTCTGAGGTTTATCCAACGCACATCAAAATCCGTCACAATACCAGATTTTACGATAAAAACATTCATTCTACCACCTCATGAGTTTCCACATTTACTGACATAAAGCTCGAAAGTCCATCTTTTACCAATTCAGCGGTTAATTCATTAGCATAAGCCACCGCTTTCTCATATGAGGAGAATACCTTGCGTCCTACGTCCCCTTCATAATCCACGTGCTCTGTTACAATATAAACTTTTACCATAAATCAACCTCTTCACCAAAAAATGCTTCCAATTCGAATCCACGTGCTTCCAATTCGGCAATCAATTCAGCATCGGACATTTCCTCGAAGCCTTTGAATCCGTTGCGGAGAATCCACTCCAGATGGTCGATACCAAAATCACCACCATTAATAATGGTGTCAATATCACAATCCAACAAAAAATCAACCGCTTTCATTCTATTAAACATAAAAATCTCCTAATTTTAAACTTCAACAATATTCATTGACGCTAGGAATTCAGTCCAAAATAGACCTTTTTCCATTGCTTCTAATAACATATGGCCATTGCCTATTGGCAATTCCTTGTGATTATTCATCAGGTATTCACCATAATTGTCATAAAATAAATCGTCAATTTGATTATCTGATAAGATTTTATTTGTCTTAATATTTTTGTAACTCATAATTTAACTCCATTCATTTATCTAATGAAGCCATTATACAGGTTGTGGTAGGAATGTCAAGCGGCTGTTGTTTTTAAGCAACACCTTCTTTAATTTGAAAACGAATAGCGTCCGCCCATATATTATAAGCGTCCGTGACTATTGTGTAATTAATACTTTTGGAATATTCTGAATTGGTTATAATCTCCAGAATATCATCCTTATCCACACCTAAGTGGTTGGACGCTGATTCTATAAAAGCTACCATCTCATTATATCGCATAATTAATACTCCTCGTCCGTACACGTTAAAATAAAGACCAATTCATCCACGCTTCTGCCTGTAATAACCGACAATTCTTTAACCGTCATATTGATATTTTCATCATATAACCGCTTAATCTCTGTTATCGTCATAATCTCCGTTGCCGTCAT
>JACCEA010690096.1_pt1 | contig 23033 bp, 23 predicted proteins | sample 7449851 | NCBI WGS metagenome assembly JACCEA01 (sample SAMN15323453, study PRJNA562643) | freshwater metagenome | isolation source: river surface water | place: USA:Blue River Watershed | collected 2017-08-18 | reverse complement strand
GCCAATTCGTTCCAATTTTCAGGAAGTTGAGAAGCCGAGGAATAGATTTGGTACGAATAAGTAGTGTTCAAATTGAAACTGGATATTTTTCAAAAATACTAATTAAGAACTAATAAGTTAAGAAATTATAGCTTTCCTTTTAACTTTTCAGTTTATTAATATAATTACTATACAAGTCTTTAATTTGGTAGCCTTTTTCGAATCGGTCTTTGCTCAATTTATCGTATTCAACCAATCCCCATAAAATGAACTCTTTTAAGAAGTAGCGGTCTTCCAATGGAAAATCAGCTTGGTATTTCTCGATTAAATCATTCAAAGGAAGTATTGCGTCTATGGTATTTCGATACTCTTCATCAGTGGCGTTGTCTAATAATTCGAAACCGGTTTCTGCAAAAAACCATTCTAATAGTTGGGCATAAGGGCTAGCTTCTAGGTCGCGTTCTAATTTTTCAATTTTTGGGAAATAGGCAGGAAAGAAGGTGTGAATGGCATCGCCAATTAAATGTTGTGCGACAGCAGCGGCTCCTTCTTGTTCGCCTTCGTAAACTAATTCGACCTTACCAGTAATAGCTGGAATAATCCCCATAAAATCGGATAAACGAACAGTAGTTGTTTCTACTCCCGATTGCAATGCTCTGCGTTCAGCTGTACTTAATAATGTTTCATAGGCTGTAATGCTTAAACGAGCACTCACCCCACTTTTACTATCAATGTATTCACTTTCTCTCGCTTCAAAACTAATTTGTTCTAATAAATCTTTGGCTAAAGAAGGAACGTGAATCGTTTCGGATTGTTGGTGTAGCAATTTAGCTTCTTGCTGGGTAATAGTGCGTGCAATGGCGATTGTTTCCGGATAATGCGTAAGAATTTGGGAACCAATTCTATCTTTCAAAGGTGTTACAATGCTACCCCGATTGGTATAATCTTCTGGATTGGCCGTAAAAATGAATTGTAAATCCAAAGGCAATCGCAATTTAAAACCGCGGATTTGAATATCACCTTCTTGTAGAATATTAAACAAAGCCACTTGAATGCGCGCTTGTAAATCAGGTAATTCATTGATGACAAAAATACAGCGATTGGCTCTCGGTATCATTCCAAAATGGATCACACGATCATCGGCATAAGACAATTTTAAAGTAGCGGCTTTGATTGGGTCTATGTCCCCAATAAGATCGGCAACAGTTACATCGGGTGTTGCTAATTTTTCAAAAAATCGTTCCGAACGATGCAACCATTCAATTGGTGTCGTATCTCCTTTTTCGGCAATGAGGTCTTTGGCAAACCGAGAAATTGGGTTCAAAGGATCGTCGTTAATTTCGGAACCGGCCACCACTGGGATGTATTCGTCCAATAATTCAATCATTTTGCGCGCCATACGTGTTTTGGCTTGACCACGAAGCCCTAATAAATTGATATTATGTCTCGACAAAATAGCACGTTCCAATTCTGGAATTACTGTGTTTTCAAATCCGTGAACGCCTTCAAAAGCCAATTCACCTGCTTTAATTTTGTTACGCAGGTTGTCTCGTAATTCGTCTTTTATGTTCTTGGAAATGTAGTTGGATTTTTTTAATTCGCCTAAGGTAGTGATGGTATTTAGTGTCATATTTCAGTTTGAATGTCTAATTAATTTTCTTTTTTCGGTTGGTTTCGTAATCTTCAAAAATCATTTCTCCCAAACCTTTTAAGCCGGTATAAAACGCTTTTCCCTGATTGGCTTCGGTAAAATGATTCACAAATTGTTGCAAATACGGATCATTGGCAATCATAAACGTAGTAATCGGAATGTGTAATTTTCGAGCCTGAGCCGCTTGATTATAGCATTGCTCCGTGATGTAAGGATCTAGTCCGTTACTGTTCATGTAATAGTCGCCGTTTTTCTCTCGAACACAACTCGGTTTTCCATCGGTGATCATGAAAATTTGTTTGTTGGTATTGCGTTTTCTGCGGAGCATGTCCATCGCCAATTGTAATCCGGCAACCGTATTCGTATGATAGGGTCCTACTTGTAGATAGGGCAAATCTTTGATTTTGATGGGCCAGGCATCGTTGCCAAAAACCAAAATGTCAATGGTATCTTTTGGGTAGCGTGTAGTAATCAATTCGGCCAAAGCCATAGCTACTTTTTTGGCAGGCGTAATTCGGTCTTCGCCATACAAAATCATACTGTGGCTGATGTCAATCATCAACACCGTACTCATTTGTGCTTTGAATTTGGATTCTTCCACTATCAAATCGTTTTCGGTGAGTTTGAATTCGTCTAGGCCATTATTGATTTGCGCATTACGCAAACTTTCGGTTATCGAAATGTTATCCAATCCGTCACCAAAGCGGTATTCTCTGAATTCTCCGGTTTGTTCGTCGCCTTTACCAGAAGATTTAGTATTGTGACTTCCGGTTTTGGATTGTTTTAGGTTTCCAAAAATTTGATCCAGTGCTTGTTGACGAATCGCTCTTTCTGTTTTGGCTGTGATTTTTGTACCCGAGTTGCCATCACCATCAACTTCTTCTTTGATGTAGCCTTTCTTTTTCAAGTCTTCAACAAAATCATCAATCGTGTAGTTGGCGTCAGTTAGTTTGTACTCCACGTCCAATTGGCGCAGCCAATCGATAGCTTCGTCAAAATCGCCCGAAGTATGGGTAATTAACTCTTTGAAAATTTTAAACAGTTTTTCAAATGGAGTCTCAAATGGAGCTTCATAGGGTTTGAAGAAAAAACCTTTTGTACTATTCTTTTTCATAGTCGTTAAAATTAAAGTTTATTAATCAGAATAAAATACAACGACTATTAATATTTAGTTAAAAGCAAGATTTTGAAGGGATAAAATTTTGAGGAATTTGATGTATTCAATATCGAATGCTAAATATCAAACATAAAAAAACCTCAAAATTGCTTTTGAGGTTTTGTCTTAGTAGCGGGAACAGGACTAACCGACCTATTATAAGTAAATCTTATTAATTCTAAAAAGATTGTAAAGTATTGTTTTTATTGATATTTTAACTTTATTTGATTTATTTAAATTTTATTAAATTTCGATAGAAAAAACAAAGACTCGGGAATTATCCGGGAATAAATACGTATCTTTAAACCCATGTAAACTAGTAGGTTCATGGCAAATATACAATTTAAAGCTTTAGGAAAAAAGACCCCAGTCAATTTAAATGTTAGATTTTATCATAATAAAATTGATTGCTCCGCAAAATCAAACATATTTATTGACTTGAACCATTGGAGTTCAAAGACCAATAAAGTTAAACAAAACACTCCTCCGGAGATTAAGAAGCATATTGAAGATACTATTCAAAAAATGTCTGAATTTATTATGAATAGTTTTATGAGAGACTTCCCAATTGGGGAGACAATAAATGCGAAGTGGATCTCCAAACAAGTTGATAAGTTTTATATGAAGCCTGAATCTGATGAAGATCCAAACTTTTATTTTGTGCCATTCATTAAGAATTATATTGAAGAATCAAAAACTAGAGTAAATCCAAGAACGGGTAATATTATTTCAGAGAGTACATTAAAGACATATAGAACAACCCTTGCTAGAATAATTGCATTAGAAGATTTTTTAGATTTTAAATTCAAAATCAAGGACATAGGACTAGAGTTTCATTCAAAATACACCAGTTATGCTAAAGATCAAAAATATGGTAATACAGTAATTGAGAAAGATATCTCTATTATTTCAGCTTTTATTAAAGCGGCAAAAATCAAAGGATTAGAAACAAATGTAGAAGTAGAAAGTAATCAGTTTTCATTTATTCGAGACAAAACAATTGATACTTTTTTAGACAATAGCGAAATTGAATTAGTTTATAATTTAGACCTTACTGACAATTTAGAATTAGATAATGTTAGAGACTTATTCATTGTTGGGCTTTGGACTGGACTTAGAATTTCTGACCTTAAAAGAATCAATTCATTTGATTTTTCAACCGGAAATATAAGGATTTTAGAAACAGAAAAGACTAATGCTTATGTTGAAATACCTATACACGAACATTTAAAATCAATACTAATTAAGAGGAATGGGCAATTACCTGAGATGTCAGACCAACATTTTAATAGAAAAGTAAAAGATGTTTGTGAAAAAGCCGGAATAACTAAAATGATATTAGGAAACTTAAAAGATCCTCAAATAAATAGGAAAGTTAAAGGTTTCTATCCTAAATTTAAATTAATTTCTAGTCATACCTGTAGAAGATCATTCATCTCTAATCATTATGGCAAGATTTCAGACAAGACACTAATGTCTATTTCTGCTCATAAAAGTGTTGCTCAATTTTTGTCTTACGTCAAAACATCTTCAGAAGACCAAGCTAAAGAATTAAGCAATTTATGGGCTAATGAAAAACAAAACCAAAAAAATTGAACTAGAAAATAAATAGTCTCAAAACATTGATTAAACTGTTGTACAATAAAGCTAAATATATAAACATGAAATATTTCATTACAACAAAAAACGAACTTAAAGAATTTATTACGCCATCATTAGTAATTGATGACCTTTTTGAATCGTTCCCATTTCCTAAACATGAAGAGAAATTTAGAAAATGTATGAGGCTATATAGAACGGAAACGTTTGGTAAAGATTATGAAAAAATTCCAATTACATTTGAAGAATTTGATCCTAAATATGATAAGTTCCTAGGATTAAATTATCCTCGATTAAATGTAATAATTAACATTGAAGAATTTAAAAAAGATTTAAACCATTATTTTATTACATGTGAAGACTCTTATTTAAGAGAAATAAACGAACAAATCCAAAACCCTAGTGAGGTTAAGCTTAAAATTTATCTTCATAATATTTTAAAAGACATTAAAGGTTCTTATGAATCCCTACAATCAACGGAAGTATATGAAAATGTTATATTAAACCTAATTAAAGATGGTTTTTTAGATTCTTATAAAAGACTTTTTGATAAGGCTAAAAATGAAGTTCCTATTTATAATGATATTTTCAATGCCTATTTATTAGATAAGCCAAATCTAAATAAATTAATCCCTAATATTCCAATTAAGGAAATAGCAGTTAATCCTTTCCCTAGAATATTCAAAGACCATGATTCATTTTTATTTTTTGAAGAACTCAAAAATAAATTATGTATGAATGATAAATCTCTATTAGCAGACTTTAGTTTTGTTTTTAGAAAGATGCAAAAAGATGGTAATATCTTTGATGATGTTACAGAAAAATCATTTAGAAATTTTTTGAATATCAATTATGAAATTAATCTGGAAAAATTAAAAACCTTTGAATATTGTCAAACAGACAAGAAAATTCAACTGTATAATTCTTTGAAAAAATAACCATTCCCAACAAGAATGTTTTCAATTCCAACAGGAATGATAGGGTTTATAATTTTGTCCCAGAAAAGGAAAGCAACGGTGCTTTCTTAAAACAAAATAAACTATGACACAAATTCAAGTGTTTCAATTGTCGATAGAAGATTTATCGACAATGATTAGACAATCAGTTGCTACAGAACTTCAGAAAGTAAGCGACTTAATTACAAAAACTCCGAAAGAGGACAATTCGGACAAGGCTTTAACAAGGGAAGAAGTCTGTAAGTTACTCGATGTAAGTACCACTACTTTATTCAATTGGAACAGGAATGGAATATTAGTAAACCAAAAACGTGGGAGACGAGTCTACTATTCCAAAGCTTCTGTAATGTCTATGTTCAATGATTCAAAAACATTGAACTAATGATAGACAACGTCAAAATTTTCGCTTCTGAAAAACAGAGGCTAGAAAATCACATTGTAAACAATGGAGTTATTCAACTTGTTAGCCCTTTCAATATTGAAACAGGCGAGATAATGGAGTACCCAAAAAGAGGTAAAGATGCTAATCTAGAAGTAAACCTGACTAAGCTGTCTTCGTACATAAAAGGCAGTCTTCACAAATATCATAATATTAGAAATGATAAAGGCGACCAAAATTATGATGATTTTAGTTACCCCGATATTGTAAGTGAGGTAAAAGACTTGTTAGTTAAATACGAGCTGGGGGACTCCAATTATCTGACAAATCTTGAGTTTGGGCTTAATTTAGAAGTAAGCAAAGACCCCCAGTTTATCATCGACAACAATCTATTGATGAATAATTGTAAAGCCCCAAATAAAAATTTGAAGTTTTCCGGAAGGGGGGATTATAAAGAGTTTCATTCTGATAGTTATATAACCAAGGTATATAATAAGTCTAAACACTTTAAACAAGATTGTTATATATTACGATTAGAAATCAAAATAGTTAAAAAGGCTTACCTAAAAAAATTAGGAGTACTTAAACTTGAAGATTTGCTAAACAAAGACATCTTAAAAAGGCTGTATTTTGATTTAAAGAGCAAAATAGAGGGGCTTGTAATAGTAGATGAGTTTGATGGTAAAAATATCCCTGTAGAGCGTTTAAATAGGCTCAACGAGTATATGAACCCTAATTATTGGATAAGGTTGAAATCAAGTAAAAATAGTAACCAAATTTATAAGTTAAAGAAAGATTTCAAACTACTTTTAGATAAGTACCAACTTTTAGAAACAAAGAAGGAAATTCTACTTAAAATGGAAATTAAATTCTTAGAATTGTTATTAGTAAGTGTTTCTAAAAAAGTTGCTTAGAGAGAAAATACATGTAATATATTTATTGGTATTCTCTTACTTAAAAAAAACAGCTCTATTTGATAGGGCTGTTTTTTTTTGTAGTAATAGTTAATTTTTTTCCCATATTTAGAAATATATATTTAAGTTAAGATAAATCATGTTCAAGTCTAATTTTCCACTTTTTCCAATCAGGCATTATTTTTTCTTGTAATTCATAGAACGCTTTAGTGTGGTTGTGATATACTAAATGACATAGTTCGTGAATAATTACATATTCAATACTTCCTTTTGGTGCTTTGATTAGTTCTGGATTTAATATAACCTTCCCTTTTACTGTGCAACTTCCCCAACGTTTACTCATTGAGCGTATTTCTATTATAGGTTTTTCAATATCATATTTATTAAAGAGATTTATTTTTTCCTCTAAAACGGATGTAAAATGTTCTAAAGCTTTTTCTCTATACCATTTTTTTAAAACCGTTTCAACTTTTGTATTTGATTTGTGTTGTAGAACTAATTTACCTCTGTATGCTTTTACCTGATTAACTTGACTTTTCCCTGATTGTAAAATATATTGTCTTCCAAGATACAAATGTGTTTCTCCATTAATATACTTTCTAGCTGGTGTTAAAGGATGATAGGATAAAAATTCATTTTGTTGTTTTAATATCCAAGGTGCTTTATCCTTAACTTTTTCTTTAATCTTGTCATTACTTGTGTCTGATGGAGCATATACTTTTACAGTACCTTCAGGAAATACTTTTATACCTAATGTTTTTCTGTCTTGAAAAATTAGTTCATAGCATATATCCTTTTTGCCGTATTTAATATTATTGGTTTTAACTATCATTATACAAATTTGATTTTTGCAATATTTAATCCTTGTTCAACTAAATCATCTATTTGTTTGAATGAAATATCTAAATCATACTTTGCTTTTAAATCAAAAATGTAATCATCAATAGCGATTTTAATTTTACCTTCAATATCAGTTTTGTTTTGCCAATCAATAACTAACATATCATCTTCATAAACAATTGAACGAATAATGGCATCCATTTCTACTGCAATTTCTGTAGCTATTTTGGGTTTAGAAGTTAATTCTGTTTTCAACAATTCTTTTACTAAATTATATATAGCAATACCTGTTTCATTACCATTTAATTCATCTGGAACATTGTTTCTTTTACCACTTAAAAATTCAGCTTCAAACTCTTTAACCTTTTTTAAATATTCAGCTTCTGTTATTCGTTCTAAACGATATGTTTCAATTGTCTCACGTATTAAAGCCGATAAGTTTTTATAATAAATTGGGTCTTCACTAACTTTTAAATTAATTGCTCTAATCGTTCTACTAGCTATATGGTCTGCTTTTGCTGCCTTACCTGTTAGTTTTTCAACTTCTGCTTCTCTTTGTTCTTTGTCGAAAATATTTACTAAATCAGTTATTTTCAACATATCACCTTCAGTTGTAATATGCTTGTCAATTAGCTTTTGTATTTGTGTTTCGTAAGAAGCATAATCTGCTTCGTCAGAATATCTTCTTTTAACTGAAATTCTTAATTCTAAAAAGAATTTTAAATCATTTTTGTATTTAGCTATTACTTTATCTGGTGTTTTAGTTTCAAACTCATAACTTGATAATGCTAATTTTAGTAATCTTGCAAATATTGATACCTTTTCATAAAAGTTATGTCTTATTTCTTCATCTGCTAATAATACTTCATAAGCTGGTTCGTCATATTTATTAGACACGGTTTTGAAAATATCCCAAACTTCTGAATGTGCTTGTGGAAGTTTCTTAATTTCATCATTGATATTGGTAAATGTACCCGCTAAATCTTCTTCATCATAAGCATTTTCACCTGAATAGGTTTCTAAAGCTTTGTCTAAGTTTTCAAGGTTACCATAATAATCAATGATATATCCGTAATCCTTACCTGGATGTAATCTGTTTACCCTTGCAATAGCTTGTAATAATGTATGTTCTCTTAATGACCTTGTGATATATAAAACAATGTTTCTAGGAGCATCAAAGCCAGTTAATAGTTTATCAACAACAATAATAATTTCGGGTGTATCTTGTTTTTTAAATGCACTAATGATTGATTTCTCATACTTTTCAGTAGTACCGTATTTATCCATTTTAGCTTTCCAAAATGCTTTTACTTTATCATCTGCTTTGTCAAATGCATCTTCTTCTCCTTCTCGTGTGTCAGGTGCTGAAATAATTACTTCGGAAGTTACTTTACCTATTTCATCAAAATACTCTTTATATTTAATTGCTGTAGCTTTGTTTGGTGCAACTAATTGTCCTTTAAATATAGTTCCTTGCCAATTGTCTACAAAATGTTCAACAATATCCCAAGCTCTTGCATAAATGATTTGGTCAGCCTTATTCAGCATGTTCTTACTACTATACTTTCTTTTTAAAGCTGCTTTTCCGTATGGTGTTAATGGTTCAGAGATTTTATTAAAATAATTGTCTATTGGATTGTCATTTACTTCAATTAAATTGTGTCTTCCCTCATAAAGTAAAGGAACAACAGCACCATCAGCAACCGCATCGTTTATGGAATAAACATCAATTAAGCCACCAAATTTATTGGCTGTACTTTTTTCTTTTTTCATTAATGGAGTTCCTGTAAATGCTAAAAAGCAAGCATTTGGGAATACTTGTTGCATTCTTACGTTGAAAGAACCATATTGACTACGATGTCCTTCATCTACCAAAACAAAAATTTCAGAAGACAGAAAAGGTGTTACAGAAGCATCTACCGCTGCTTTAAATTTGTGTATTAAAGTAGTGATTACAGCATCGCCAGGTTCTGCAATAAGATTTAATAAACTTTTGTCTTTTTTAAGTTTTTCAAATTCTTTATCTGATAGTTTTTCTCCTTTTAATTTCTTAATTATTTCTTTTGATGCTCCAACTTCTGCATTTTCTACAGGGAATTGACACTTTTGAAATGTTTCTGTTATTTGGCTATCTAAATCTATACGGTCAGTAACTAATATGATTTTTGGGTTTTTAATATTAGGATGTGCCGCAATCAATTGAGCTAACATAACCATTGTTAATGATTTTCCGCTTCCTTGTGTGTGCCAAATTACACCGCCTGTGTATTTGTTATTTGTTTTAGTATTTAAACGTGCTAACGTGTTTTTAATGCCAAAGTATTGTTGATACCTAGTTATTTTTTTTACGCCATCATCATAGACTATATAATTGAACATTAAATCTAATATTCGTTTTGGTTGGCAAAAACTGAAGATTAGTTTATCTTGTTCAGTAACTGTTTCTGCATTATCAACCACATTAGCGATAAACTCATTTCTTTTTTCGTGCCAATCAATTAATTTATTCCAATCGTCTTTGTTTACTGATTTTGTTTTGATGTCTGAAATACTTTCTTCCCAAAGCACTTGTTGTTCTTTGGTTTTAAATAATTCTTTCCAAAAACTCCAAAACTCTTTAGGCGTTGCAGTGGTTGCAAACTTTGCATCGTTTACTGCAATAGACATTACTATGTTTGAATAAAGATATAATGAGCGTATGCCATCATCTTGTTGATTGCGTAAGTGTTGTTCTATACCTTTATCGATAGGTTCTTTTACTATTGGACTTTTACATTCAATAACTACCATAGGAATACCATTTATAAACAATACTATATCTGGACGATAATGGTCGTTTCTTTCTGAACGTAATACACTAAATTCTTCGGTAACATGATAGGTGTTATTTTCAAGGTCTTTCCAATCAATATATTGAAAAGAGAAACTCTTTTTGTCGCCTAAAACTATTTGTTCTAGACTTTTTCCTAATGTTATTAGTTCATAATAAGCTTTATTAGCTGCAATATATCCATCTTGAACAGGTAAATCTCTTAATGCAAGTAAACCATTACTTATATTTGCATCTGTAAATTCAAACTCTTTTTGCTTGTATTCAATCTTGTTTATTTTACGCAATTGTTCTTTTAGAATATCTTCTAATAAAACATTAGAAGTCCTATTTCCTCTAGCTTCAAGAGCTTCATCAGGAGTAAGATATTGCCAACCTATATTCATTAAAAGTTTTAATGCAGGTAGTTGTGCTATATGATCTTCTATAAAAGATGGAGTATTCATATCTATTGATTTATCTTTATTAATAGCTTTTTTTGGTACGACTATTGTTTTATTAAAATTAATTATTACATTTGCAGTGTCAATGCACAAAGTGTAAAGGACGTGGTTGCCCACTGAACCGTAACTGTGGACCGCATTCAACGAAGTGCGGTTTTTTTTTGTTATAAACTTTCCTTATATTTTTTATAATCCCATTCAAAATCATCCTTTTTTAGTTTTTCAACATAAAAAGCTGTAACTATCGTTAGTGTGTCTGATACCGGCTTTAAAATAACAACAAAGTCTTTCTCTTCAAACCAATAATGTTTTTTAAGATAACCTAAATCTACTTTTTCAAAGTATTTTATTTTCGGATTGTCCTTTTGTAATAATATTTGTTTTACCCAATGTATTCTATTTGCTCTAGGTTTATCAAATACTCTAGGTTTCCCTTTTACTGTCTCTCTTGTTAACAAATGAACGAATGTTTCTGGATATTCTTCAAATCCTTTAAGCCATGATTTTTGATGTTTTACTGTAATTTCTTTTCCGTCTACTTCTACATAATCATGAAAAAAATCGTCTCTATAAATGGCATGCATTTTTGTTAGTTGTGCTGCTGTGGGACCTACTTCATCTAGATCGTCAAATAAATCCTCTAAATCGTCTAAATTAATCATCTGAGATAGGTTTTATTTGGAAGTCGTGAATAAAGAATTTTGTTTCCCAAGGTTCGGTACCATCGTCTAACATATACTTAGAAGTTTTTTCTAAATATTCTACAATTAATTTTTTGATAGGTGAAGCGGTTTCCTTTAGATGTTCTTTTCTTGCCTTGTAACATATAGCACCAATAAACAAATCTGTTAATTGAAGAAACTCATTTTCATCAGAGTGAATGTGTTGAAAATGTTTGAAAGGTGAATTATTATCGTGTGCTGCTTTCAGTTCATTTTCTAACAACACGAGCCTAGCTCTACCTCTAGTATCTTTAACATCAAGATAAACACGATATTCATCATTTTCCTTTGAAACTCTATTGTTTAATAGAATTTTTAAGGTTTTATAGTAGTAGCTATTTTGGTCTTCCCTATTATAACGGATATGACCTAAATTTTGTTTGTTTTTAATAAGTACACTTCTAAATTCTATATCGCTTCTAAAAAAGAAATCAATTAACTCTTTATACAAAGGCCAACGTGACATAGATAGTTTATTCCACTTCACTTCTGTTGGATTTTTGTGTTTGAACTTAATTGCTTTGATAACGCTTTTTAAATCATCATAATGTTCATGGTCTATTTTTGTATAGCCAATGCACATAACTTCTGACTTGTCATGTTCTAAATGACAGCTTTCGTCGATATAGATATTATAGGTTGTACTCATATATTTTCTTATTTTACATTCACTCTTATTTTTCCTGTTAGTAACTGCTGCATTAATCCTTTCTTTTGTAATTGAAATGCTTCTAGCTTGGTTTCGTAGCTTTTTAATTCTTGGTCTGCTGTTTCTAAAACTTGTGCTATTGCAGTTTGTTCTTCAAATGATGATATAGTTAATTCTAAACTCATAAAATCTTCTAAACCAATATTTAATAATCCGTGAGCCCTGCCTCCTTCTTTAGCAACTTTCATTAAATTATTAGTCATAAATCCATTTTCAAAAAAATGAACCATATAATCTGAGTTTACATTATCAAGAAGCTCAAAGCATATATATAGCGTTGTTACTACTGCTTTTTCAAAGTTATTTAATCTTTTAAAAGCACCCATAGGATAACCATTTGAATAACTTTTATTATATGCAAATTGCCCTTTTTTAAGTAAATAATATCCCGAAAGTGTATCACTAGCAACTCTCTTATTAAAAAAGTCCTCTTGAAGCACAAACCCCCTTTGAGCGGATATTGTAACTACAGTATCATTTAATTCTTCATTTTTTGCGATAACTCTTTTTGATATTTCCCCCAAACTTTTAATCTTCCACTTCTCACTAAACCCACTCAACCTTTTTTTGCCAGATAATAATTGCTGAGCTAGTCCTTTATTCCTATCTTTTATAGTGTCGATTGTTTTTTTGCATGTAGCAATTGCATCATCCCAAATAGAAAGTATTTCGGCTATTTTTTGTTGTTCTGATAATGGTGGAAGATGAATAACCATTTCAGTGAAAGTAGGTAGTCTTAAACTATCAACTGTAGCTTTTACCGAATGTCTAATAGTTTCTTTTAGGAAGAACACCTGAAAGTAATAGTATATAAACTTACCTATAGTTTCATCGGTAAAGTCACTTATTTTATAAACTCTTTGATGATAATCAAATTTACCTTTTATGTAATGGAATATCTCACCAATGTTGCCTTCTCCTGGTATAAGTATAGCTTCACCATCAAAAGAAAACGAATTAATTCTTTCAATATTTTTTGACCTTACAAAAAAAGGATAAAGCCCGTCATCAATCTTATTCTGATTGTCTTTCTTACCTGTCCTAATATCCGAAAGCTCTCCTAATTTCATAACTTTCCAATCAGCAGGAATAACCCCAATGGCAGATTTCTTGTATCCTTTCTGTGGAATTGTATTTATGATATTATTATCCATTGCCAATAGATTTATTATTACCTTTTATTTGCTTTTTTTCTTTCGTTTCAATTTTCTTTATACTGTCCTCTACAGGCAAGTTTTCTGGCATAGCACCTCCTAATTCTTTAATAGTTTGACGTACTTTTTTACCCACTTCAAGATGCGTTTTGTTTGCATTGTTTTTACCTTTAATATTGTCTCTTTTTAATTTTTCTTCAGTTTGAGTAGCACGGAATAAATTAGCTGCTAATTCTGTACTGCCCATATGGTCTAAAATATGTTGCGACTTTTTTAGCCCCTTTTTCGCATGTATTTTTTTGGCATCCAACCCACCATATAATCCCATATAACCGTGGTTTTGAAAAATAGCATAGTCAATGTTTTCTATGACACCTGCTTTTTTTGCAGCTTCGGCAAGATTGGAATTGTGTTTTTTGAGTTCGTTTCTCAAAAACAATCTTTTTTCTTCCTCAGATGATAAACGAGTGTAGTCGTCCATCTGCTGAATTTCTTGTAAACGAGTTTGAATTGCGAAATAAGTTTGTCCTTGTGCAACAACTTCTTTTGATGGGTCTGCATTTTGAACAATTAAATAGCAGGCAAAACGAGAAAGTTTTACGCTTTTTAATTCTCTATTTGCACCCGAGCCAATAGTTACCATCTCGAGGTAATCCTCGAAATGGTCTTCGATACGATGTTCGCTATTTAAACAAGCTTCTTTAGCTCTTTCTATAACAGGTAAGAAATGACGAAGTTCTGAATATTCTAATATTTTAGATAGTTTTCTTGCTCCCCAAAATTCGTATCCGTTTTCGTCAATTTCTTTTATTTGTTCAAAAATTATTTTTTGTGTTGTAATTATTTTTTTGTTCATTTTTACTATTTTTTAAAATCCTAATTCAGCTAAATACTTGTTCATTTTATCTTCTACTCCCACTAACTCACTTTTTAAGTTTTCAATAGTTATTTGAATAGCCTTTACATCAACAGGTACTTCCTCTTCAAAAGTATCTACATATCTAGGAATGTTTAAGTTATAGTTATTATCCTGCAAATCTTTTAATGTTGCTCTAAAAGCGTATTTATCTTCTAATACAACACCATTTTCAGTATTTAATGGTTTGTTGTTTTGAAAGTTTACATAATTGTCGACTATCTTTTTAATATCACTTTCACTTAATCTGTTTTGGTTTTTTCCTGTTTCAAAACTTTTACTTGCATCAATAAATAACACATCTGTATTACCTCCTTTAGCTTTATTGAAAATTAGAATACATGCCGGAATACCTGTGCCAAAGAACAAGTTTGCAGGTAAACCAATTACTGCTTCTAAAAGATTTTCTTCTATTAACTGTTGACGAATTTTACCTTCGCTACTTCCACGAAACAAAGCACCGTGAGGCATAATAACCCCAACACGTCCTGTATCTTCATAAGTAGTCTCAATCATGTGGCTAATAAAAGCATAATCTCCTTTACTTTTTGGAGGAACTCCTCTGTGGTAACGGTTGTGCATATCTGCAATAGCAGTTTCAGCACCCCATTTGTCAAGTGAAAATGGAGGATTTGCGGTAACGATGTTGAACTTCATTAAATTATCTCCTTCTAATAAACGAGGATTGTTTAAAGTATCACCCCATTCAATAGTAGCATCGTCAATCTCGTGCAAAAACATATTCATACGAGCTAATGCCCAAGTGCTTCCGTTTACTTCTTGACCATATAAAGCAAAATTATTACTTCCTACTTCTTTAGCCATTTTTATTAATAGCGATGCACTTCCACACGCTGGATCACAGATACGGTCTCCTGGTTGTGGGTTTAATAATTTTGCTAATAGTGTTGATACTTCACTAGGGGTGTAGAACTCGCCCGATTTCTTGCCTTCTTCACCAGCAAACATCGAAATTAGATATTCGTAAGCATCACCAATAATATCATTACCCTCTAAATGAGAAGGCTGTAAATCCATTGCCGCAAAATCAACTAATAAATTTTTAAGTCTTCTGTTTCTATCTTTAGTTTGTCCCAGATTATTTTCTGAATTAAAATCGATACTTCTAAACACTCTGTCCAATTTACTTCTGTTGGCATCTTCAATACGTTCTAATGAAGTATTGATTAACTCTCCTAAATTAGGTTCGTTTCTGTTTTCAAAAAGAAATTCAAAGGTTGCGTTCTCTGGAAGTTTGAAACGTTCATTTGCTAAAGCTCGTTCAATACGAGCAGTTTCACCGTTGTATTTTGTAGCATAGAAATTCTTTTTGTCTTTCCAAACATCCGATACATACTTTATAAATAACATAGTCAATACATAATCTTTATATTGATTGCTATTCAGTACACCTCTAAAAGTATCACAAGCTTTCCAAACGATTTGATTAATTTCTTTTTGTGTGATTTTATTTTCCATAGTAATCTATTTTACGATTTTATTGATTATACCTTGAAACAAGGCTTTTTTATGTTCTATAATTTGATTTGATATTTTTATTTCTTCAGAATGCAAGGCACTAATTGTGGCTATATTGTTTTGAATTTCTAATTTGGGAATGTCAATTACTATGCTTTCTAACTCACCTTTTCTAATAGATGGAATAGAACTACCAGCACCCATACTTTGAAACTGATTTTGGTATTTTTGAGAATTAAACATTGTTGTAATATAGTCTGGATTTACTTTTTCCTGATTTACTCTAATTACGTAGAATATAGAAGAAGCAATTGCTGGTCCCATAGATTTATTATAAGTCCAAGCAAAGTTTCTAAATCCTTTACCAACAAAAAGCACATCACCATCTTTTAATAGATGACTTTCATTTTTATTGTCTATATTTACAAATGCATCTATGTCACTTTGAAGATTACCAAAATCATCAAAGTTTTTAGCTTGCAGATACTTAGCAAAACCTTTTTCAAGTGGTTTTACATAAAGTCCAAACTTTATATTAGCAATATCTTTTAACTGTTTCTGCATCTATACAATTTTGTAGAATGTTTCAAATTTTTTACAAAGATATAAAAAATAATTAAATATCATAATAAATATTTTGTAGAGTTATTCAAATTTATAAAATGCATAAACTTATCGATTTTTATTTCAGATAGCAAAAGAAAAACTTAGAATTTGACTCTAATCTACCAGGGGTATTTCAATAAAACAATATCGAAAATAGTAGAGTACTTAATCTGCGTTAAAAAACGTCATTTGAAAAAGGGAATACTAATTTTAACCATGTAATTATTGGTAATACTTTATAAAATGTTAAACAAAAACTAATTATATTTACTAGTAAATATACGCTTGATATGTTCCGGCATATTTTCCTAATTATAAGTATACAGATTATAAGCATCAGCAATTATATGTTTATATAAAATTCGTATTTGATTACCGTTAGTCTTCCAAATGGACTAAAAACAAATTATGGAAAGGCACTTGATTTTCATGAAGTAGCTAAAGAAACAGCTGAGATTATTATAAACGATAGACGATTGATAGTACGATTTTTTGATAATTTGAAGTATAGGGTAAGATAATAAAATTTATTTTTAAAAAGATAAAACCGTAATCAAAGAGTGCTAAAACCGTAAAATTTGTTTGACTAACAAAACGATTTTTATCTCCGGAATCGCTAAATTCAGTTAACTTTAAACCGTCATGCCTAAAACAAAATAATCATAGTGAAAAATATTATATTCATTGGAGGTGTTCATGGAGTTGGCAAAGGTAATATTTGTCAAAATATTAAATTGGATCTTAATATCATTCATTTGACTGCAAGTGAAGTTATAAATTGGAAAGACATAAGTGATATTGAAAATAAGTTTGTACAAGATATTAATAAAACACAAGATTTATTAATTGTAAATCTAAAAAGGATTGTTGAAAGAAATAAAAAGTATTTACTTGATGGTCATTATTGCTTACTTAACAAAAATAGAGAAATTGAAAGAATTCCATTTAAAACTTTTGAAGAATTGGATCTTTCCAAATTAATTTTTGTTTTTGAAGAACCTAGAATAATAAAGCAAAGACTTGAACAACGAGATGGAAAAAATTACGATTTAGAACAAATAGTTTATTTTCAAAATATGGAAATGAATTATGCCGATGAAATTAGCCAAATATTAAATCTACCATTAATTAAAATTCAAAGTACAAATTATAATCAAGAAACATTAATCAAATTTATAGATGAGAATTCTTTTAGACACTAATATTATTATCCATAGAGAGGCTAGTAAAGTTTATAATCAAGATATTGGATTACTCTTTCATTGGATTGATAAACTTCATTATGAAAAATGTATCCATCCAGCAACAGTTGAAGAAATAAATTCATTTCAGGATGAAGAAGTGGTAAATACTATGAAAATTAAAATTGTTAATTATACAGTATTAAAAACACTTTCTCAAGATTCTCCTGAAACATTATATTTAAATTCATTAGATAAAATTCAAAATGATTTTAATGATACTTCTATCTTAAAAGAATTATTTAATAATCGTGTTGATTATATAATTACTGAAGATAAAGGAATACATAGAAAAGCAATTCTTTTAGGAATAAGTGAAAAAGTATTTAAGATAGATTCATTTATAGAAAAAGCATCTTTCGAAAATCCTGAATTATCAAACTATAAGGTACTATCAATTAAAAAAGAGTTTTTTGGAAACATCAATCTTAAAGATGATTTTTTTTCTTCTTTTCTTGAAGATTACAAAGAATTTGAATGGTGGTTCAACAAAAAAGCAGATAACATTTCTTATATATGCAACACTAATGGTGAAGTAAAAGCATTTCTGTATTTAAAAGTTGAAGAGGCAAATTCTGAACAATATAGTGACATATCTCCAAAATTTTCTCCGAAAAAACGTTTAAAAATTGGCACATTCAAAGTTGAATCAACAGGATATAAACTTGGAGAAAGATTTTTGAAAATTATATTTGACAACGCCTTACGAAATAATGTAGAAGAATTATATGTAACGATATTTGATAAAAGAGAAGAACAACAACGTTTAATTTCATTATTGGAAGAGTGGGGATTTGTACATTGGGGAACTAAAGAAACTACAAACGGAATTGAACAAGTATTGGTAAGAGACTTTTCAAAGAAAATAAATGCGAATCCACAATTATCATTTCCCTTTATATCAAGAAATACTAATAAGTTTATTGTCCCTATTTATCCAGAATATCACACTGAATTATTCCCCGATTCAATACTAAATAATGAATCTCCTGAAAATTTTGTAGAGAATGAACCTCATAGAAATGCGTTAAAAAAAGTATACATTTCAAGATCGTTTAATAGAGATTTAAATCCCGGTGATCTAATCATTTTTTATAGAACCGGAGGGAACTATCAAGGTGTAGTTTCTACTATTGGAATTATTGAAAGTATTATAGATAATATTCCTTCCGAAGATAAGTTTATTAATTTATGTCGTAAAAGGAGTGTTTTTAGTGATGATGAGTTAAAAAAATACTGGAATTGGACACCAAACAACAGACCGTTTATTGTTAATTTTCTTTATGTAGATTCATTTCCTACCCCTAAAGTCAATTTAAATAGGCTTAAAGAACTAAATATTATAAATTCAGCACCTAGAGGTTTTGAACCGATTGAAAACACTAAATTTGTTGAATTAATGAGAGAAGCTAAAACAAATGAAAATTATATTGTCGGTTAAACCAAAGTATGCATTAAAAATTTTAGAAGGAAAAAAAACATACGAATTAAGAAAAACTTTATTTAAAAATCCTGAAATAAACAAGGTTTTAGTTTATGCCTCATCTCCAATTTCTAAAATTATTGGTGAATTTGAAATAGAGGAAATAATTCACTTAGAATTGAATGAACTTTGGAAAATTGTAAAAGATAAATCTGAAGTTGATAAGAAATTTTATGACGAATATTTTCAAAATAGAGAAAAGGGATATGCAATCGGAATAAAAAATGTAAAAAAATATATAAATTATATTGACATTTTTGAAGAGTTTGGAATAAAAGCACCCCAATCATTTGCTTACATTAAATAGCCTCAGCATAATCAAAGATTTACTTTTGTTAATTTTTAATACAAAATTTAAAAATTAAGGCATTTAAGGATAAACAAAAGAAAAAAATTATTAATGAAAATCCCATTGGAAAAAAAGTAAGCCAGACAAAAAATTTTATTTCTCACTGAATTAATAAACTACAAACTAATCTTTTATTTCCTTATTCCTAACCACAAAATATATGGTTAGAATAAAAAGTCCGGTTAGGACAAAAAGACTGTAGGTTCTTATATCATTCCCTGTGCCGAATGATTCTAATAGAGTTATTAAAGTAAATATACTAATAATTATAAAACTGTCATTTTTAATAGTGTGACGAGTTGTATAACTAACAATCAACTTGATTATTAAGAAAAAATAAAACCAACCAATCAAAAAGATAGTTCGAGAATCATAATCATCTTCAAAGAAACCTTGCCTTCGCAAATAGAGATCGGTATTGTCAACAAATTGGCAATAAACTAACCTTAATATCTTACCAAAATAGTATGTAAATACAGGAATAGTAATTGTATAGGTTAGTATAATTAAGAATATGTCTGTTGTAGTATTTCTAGTTAAAGTAATTTTAACTATTGGAGAATATTTGCTCTTTAAAAGAATACGTTTAACAAAAACACTTAAAGCATATACAATATAAGAAAGGACTAAGCATCCCGCCAACACATCTTTGTACCTGAAGTAATCCATATAATCATTTAATTTTTTAAGGCTTTATTTGTATTTATTAACCAATACTAGAAGATAATCAATCCTTCCATTTTCGAATAATAACTTCAAAAAATCCATTTGTGTTATCAAAATTATTAGAGCCAGCGACATTAACATCAAACCATTGAAATGTACAAGATGTATCAACACATAGACTTAGTTGGACTTATAGTTCAAAGCAAGCAATAGCACTAATTATTTTATAATATCTAAAAGATTGAATCCCTACAAAATTCCTAAATTTAGTACGCTCTTTGTTGACATATTCACTTTTTATGTTTGTATCTATTTATATTATTTTGAATTAATCGTTGGTTGATTTATCATTTACTTCTTTAAGCCATTCATTTAGTTTTCCTTTAATAACATCTTTATTTTCTTTTTCGGTAAAGTAGAGTATTCCTTTATCTTCTGACAAGATCCCAACAGATATTACATCATTTACAAAATCAATCTCAATACAAGCTTCCTCTGACCCAAAATTATGTGGAGCACCACCACTCACAAAAGCATATTCATCATCAATTATTTCTATTGGCACTTGAACTTCCATATTTTGAATGAATAAGTTATAGTTTTCTTCCCCTAATAGTTTTAACAATTTTGTCCTTAAAATAACACTCTCGAATAAATTTATATCATCAGGATACTTTCCTTCAAAAGTCTTAATGTATGAATACTTTGATTCAATTTGGTTTTTTTTATCTTGATTGTCAAGTCGAGTTGATTCGGATATTTTTTCAATTCCTTGATTATCCTGTAATGAATTTAAATTATGAGACTTTTTAGGTTCTTTAAAACAAGAATAAAATAGAATACAACCCACAAGCACCAACCCTTTTCTCATACTAAACGAATTTGAATTTAAACGTTGAAAAGAAAATTGACATTAGAAAAAGTGTTAAGGAGATATACACTCCATAAATATAATCTTCTGTCAGTGCTTTGGTATAATAGTAACTTTTTACAGTATAGTTTTTAAATTCACCTTCTGACCAAACCATATCAGCAATAGTAAATCCGTTACCGCCAGTTTTAACCTGATTTTCAAAAAAAGTGTGAAAAGTAATTTCTCTTAATTTTGTACCGTATGGAACACTTACTGTGAGAGAAGGTTTTACTCCAATTGGTTCTTCTACATCGTAATCATATTCAAATGTAAAACTTCCAAAATGTTCTAAACCAAATAAAATAACAAAGCCTATCAAAAAGGATAAGACAAAATATTTTACATGTCGTTTTTTTACTTGAATTGTTTTTTCTAACATAATAATAATTTTTACCAAGAGTTAAGTTCATATTCAACTTCTCTCATATAGTTCAAAACTTTATTAACAGTTACGGTGTTTGAAAAGTTTATTTTACTAATTTTTTGTAAACTTTCTGTATAACCATTAAGATATTCTCTCCTTTGGTAAGTAGAAATTGATCCTGAATTGGTTAACCTTGCAACTATTCGAGCAATATCCTTGACTTTATCTTCAACTCTCAAATAATTATTCTCATATTTTGATTGCATTTGTGACTGAACACCACCAATATAACCAGCTAAATCTGTGGTTGGAATAGTATTGCCGTAATTAATTCCTCTACGCTGGTTATCAGTTCTTCTGATTTCATACGTTTGAGAAATTGCAGTCGATGAGCAAATAATCATAATAAAAGAGAGGCTTTTTTGTAATTGTTTCATTTTTTAAAAATTTATCAATACAATAATAAATAAAATCTTATACATAGGCAAATTTGCCTATTTAAAATAAATGGTTTATGAGCAATTTTGAATTGTGAAAAAATCTAAAGACAAACAATTTTTAATCAAGCTAGGTATGAACCTAAAGTCCCTCAGGCTTCAGGCAAATTTTACTCAAGAACAGTTAGCTAATGAGATTGGAGTTGAAATTTCACAAATCAGCAGAATAGAAAGAGGACTAATTGCAACTTCAGTAGTTACTTTTTATGATATTTCTATAGCACTAAACATGCCACTAAGAGCTTTTTTTGATCTAGATTTAGAAAACTAGAGATATTTACTAGTAAATATACGCTTGATTTGTTCTGGCATTTTATCTTCATCATTGGAATATAGATTAAAAGCATCCGCAATTATGTGTTTGTACAAAACTCTAATTTGGTTGTGAAATTCACTATATTCTCTAAGCTGTTTTAAATATTTTTTGTCTTGAACTATTAGATTGTGCTTGATAGCTAATTTTAAATCCAACTCATTTAGCAACTCATTAATTGTGATATTGTATGTGTTAATGCCCAACCAGTGAATTTCTTTAAGGATTACTTTGGATGGAGAATTACTGTCAATCCTTTTGCCTTTGTTATTAATGAAAAATAAATTCTCCGGATCCATCAAAATGAAAATGAATAAATATTGAATTGGCAGAATTAGTATAAAAAAATAACTTAAACAAATTATTAATTAGAATGTCCGGCTCCATATAGATTAAGGCTATATTTTGATGAATGACCAACTAGTAATTTAAACTTCTAGTATAGCATATATAATATATAGTAAAAAAGATAAATTTTATTTTTTGTGTTACTGTCATTACTGACCTTCACCCGCAAGTAGATTGTCAATGGTAGATTTATGGTGTCCCCCCTATGTTTATTTTTAAAAATAAATTTGGAGATTATTAGAGTCAAATGAAGTTTGTAGTTTCCAAATGATTAAATACTAGATATCCTTTAATAAGGTTAAACAAGGACAATTTAGAATACTTTAATGAAAAGTCGGGAATTATTCGGCAATAAAAAACCCTAAACTCTTTATTTTTAAGGGTTTAGGGTGGATTTTAGTAGCGGGAACAGGACTCGAACCTGTGACCTTCGGGTTATGAGCCCGACGAGCTGCCTACTGCTCTATCCCGCGATGTTTCGAGTGCAAATATACAACCAAATTTGACTATTGCAACAAAAAAAATT
>JACCEA010025567.1_pt1 | contig 23035 bp, 21 predicted proteins | sample 7449851 | NCBI WGS metagenome assembly JACCEA01 (sample SAMN15323453, study PRJNA562643) | freshwater metagenome | isolation source: river surface water | place: USA:Blue River Watershed | collected 2017-08-18 | reverse complement strand
TTTTTTTTTTTTTTTTTTTTTTTTCTGGCTGCATGGTATATAATAATATAGTAAAATCAATGATTGATTAGCTAAAAATTTTAACTATATCAAGTTTGATTAAATCAGTAATAGTCGCACAATCGTTGATATCTGCTTTATAACGCGACAAAGCCTTAATGTTAACTTCTTGATAGCTGATCTTATCTGTACTGGCCAAGGATTCTGTAATTTTTTTCGCTGTTTCTTGGTTTAACCAGGTAAATCGTAGCAAATCAAAAAAATGATCACAATTATTCACTTCACTTTTGATAGACTCCACCACTCGTTCTCCATTATCCTGTAGGGTCTTGATGGTCTGAGGAATCATGAACGTACTTTTAAGTACTGTAGCAATCCGTCTTTATAATTTAATAGGTCAATATGACCTAATGCCAAAAGCATTTTTTTAGAAGTTTTTTCAATAGTTTTAATGACATAGCAATCTGTAGTAATAATTTCTATGATTGCTTGTCCAGCGATTGCGAACTCGAATATGTCTCGTTCCTGAAAAATAATCTCATCTTATTTCCATTCTATTTAGATAGTTGAAAATACGTTGACTATCTTCTAAAGTACTATTTGGCACATTTGCCCTACTTCCAAAGCACATTTCGAATGGATATGAATCCGAATCAATATCAAAGATATTTTTACAGATTAAAAATTTAATAGCTTTCAATGTAAATTTATTGTAATTATGATGTTTAACTTTTTCTTCTGTTGCTAATACATAAGCACAAAGAAGCGTAAGTTCTCTATCGACTTCTTCCGTCGATCGTGGTGAAAGATTACGATCTAAGTAAATTTGTAAAATAGAGGGAGATAAAAAATATTTGCTAAAAAAAATATTATAATAAAATTCTTTAAAAGCTTCTCTAGCGATTGTTACTTTAGCACCTATACACATTTCTTTAGTTATTTCAACATTTTCTAACACTTTACGAGAAGAAAATTTTTTTAAAAAATGTTGAATTTGATCATGTTTTTTTTGTAAATATCGAAAGTTTGATTTTAAAGCACTATGATGAGATTTCGCTGTAATTATTTCACTATCACTGAATCCACCAGAACTTCCATAATCGCCAGTTAATAATTGACATAGTTTATTTAATGCAACAGTCTTTAATAAATTTCTGTTTGTATCAGTTAATCTTAGAATATCACATTCGATAGCTTTAATTCTAAGGGCATCAGTAGGAAGAACTACAATTGCCAATAAAGTTCTTTTGAAAGTGTCATTGAAGCGATCGAGCGAATGTAATGTATGTAATAAAATAAGGCTGATGACGTGATTTTGAGAAATTCCAATAACAATATTGCTTACTTTTGCTGCTTCTGGTGGTTTAATGGCTGCTGCTTTCTGTTTTTTAGTAGGAAGTGTCTCAGTACTATGTGTTTTTCTTTTAAGACCTAAAAATTAAATACATAGTAATAATAATAACACATTAATTTTTATTTAACGTCCTAATATTATTAATTATGTGAAATTTTAATTATATCTACCTTTAGGTTCATCATCATCCTCTGCATCTTCTTCGATATGTTCCTCTCCCTCTTGTTCAGAATTTGCTGTTGTTTCCATATTTTGTTCCATGATAATTGGTCGACGAACAGTTGAAGTCATTGTGCATTAGTAGCCACTATATATAGTAAAAAAAAGTCGTGTGACTATTAGTCATTGTGTGCAAATAAACAACACACTTAATATCACATGATAAGATTAACGGCTATAAATAAGTAACCTTTTTATAATATAGGTTCATTATTTAAAATGCAGTCTAAGTGTCCACCGACAATTTTTCAGGTGAGCGGAGGAAAAACTATTGGCTTTACATATATAAAAGCTTATAGTTCAGTTGAACAAAATATTGAGCTTTGTTTTGTTTGCCCTTGTTGCGCAATTGCTTTTACAGCAATTCAGATAAATGGAAATATAATAGTCAATCGCTGTCGAACATGTGGCTATTCAATGCAACCATTAGGTTTTCTTGCAAAAACAAAAATTATGTGTCATCCAGATGTTGAATTAGTTAAAACTATGCTGCCTTTGGTACCATTTTATGTTCCAACAGCAACTTATGCTAGTGCAATAAAAAAAAATTATGCTAGTCAAAATTGGGCAGTTCTTTCTGAAAAAGCTCAATATTCATTTTCTGACAATGGTTTTGGGTCGAGATCTAATACTCTTGTTTTAGCTAAAGATAGAGTATTACATAAATTTCAAACAACTGTAAGTGGACCAGCAAAAATGATCGTGCTAAACACAGATGGAATTACAGCAGCCAATATAAAAAAAGGATCGAGATTAAATCAATTCTTCGACAATTCAACAAAAGCTTCAAATAACTTTGAAGCTGATGATTTAAATGCAGCTCATTATTGGCATGGAGCCTTCAACGACAGAACAGAACATATAGCTACAGAAGAAAATAAACTAAGGTAATTACCTGTTGCAAAGCTTTCTCCATAACAACATAAATGTATTTGTAAAGTAGAATAACTTGATAAATCAAAAGGAGGTTCCAATCCTCTTTCATCTTGAATATAAACTTGAAAAGTAAGATTACTTGTATCTCCCGATATTCTATTGATCACAGCTTTTGAATTTTTTGGATAAAAAACTAATCGACCTTTTGTACAGAGTTTACCATAAAAAGTTTCAGTAAAAGAATTTGGTTGATCATTTAATTGCGATGTTGAAGCTCCCGATATTGTTATATAAATGCTATTAAATAAATCCATTGCAATTGCATTTATTATCTCAGGTAAGGATTCTGAATCACAAGGCTTTGAAGAATCTGCTGTTCCAATAATAGCATGGTCCAAAAGTCTTCTTACTTTTGTAAAAATTTCAATTCTTTGAAATGCTACTTTTGAAGCCCAAACAAAATAATCGCTCGATTCAGCTGGGGTTAAAGGATTCGAACGAAAAATCTTTATTGCGAGCCAAGCTCTAAAAAAACTATCCCAAAAAAGTGGAAATCTAAGATCTTGATATTGTGTGTTTACAACTAATTTAGCAGGTTCAGGAAGACCTGTTTTCCAAACTGCTAAATTTCTTGGATCAAAATCTAGATAAGGCCTATTGTCAGGTACAATAAAAGTGTCATTTTGAACTACTTGCGTAATAAATGGTGGATAATAATTATGTTCCACTTGATCATATTTATTATTGCCAAAAATTGGAGTAGCCCAATATTCGTTTGAAGGAGGCATTTTGTATAAATTCCAAAATAAACGAAGTCTTCTACTAGGAAGAGAATCAAACAATCTTCCTGTAACTAAGGCATTTGTGGATTGATAATTGCCAGGAAGCCAAAAAGCTGGAAAAATCAAAGACGGCTGTACAGTGCCTTTATCTACGGTTAAATCAACTTGAAGAATACCTTCATCAAAGCTGAAATTATCATCACGATTAGGGGGTTCATTGTATGTATTAATGTATCTTCCATTTGTAAGAGAACTGGCCAAATAAATCATTTCTTCTAAAGTAAGACCTAAATTTTCTATATCAGCTCCAATTTTACTCCCTATTTCAATAATAGGTTTATTTCCACTCAAAATACCCATAAGCCGTAAGCGAGAAACTCTTTCATGCATATGTTTTTCAAATGTTGGAGTTCCTCCTGTAGTATCTCTAAAGCCCCATTTATTATCTTGAATCATTCTTCTATAATAACTCCAAGCTTCATCTGTTAATGAAACACCTGGAATCCAAACAGTCTCTGGCAAAACTAATTCACTTGCTTCAGTATTATGACCATTCCAATAGGTACGATATTTAGTGAGGAAAATTTCCGCAAAAGATTTACCTAAAAAACTTGGAAGTGCAACTTCTCTTTGAATTTTAACAGGAAGAATAGATAAAGTATCCAGTCTTTGTGTTGGAAAAGCATCTTTGCCTGTTGCAGTAAAATCTTCACCAAAAAGCATATAATCAAAATAACTATAAGGCACTAAAACCAAAAACAATCTTCCTTGTTCACTTTTATCAGTCACTGTAGTCATCATAATAGGCAAATAAGCTTCTTTAGTAGTTTGAAATAATCTTGCATCAAATCCATCAGAGCTACATGTCGCCGCTAATTGTTTTGTTCCTAAATTTGTTGAATTTTGAAAATCTTTTATTTCGATTGTCAAAGTAGCATCTGTATTTAATTGCGGATCAAAAGTTCTTTTTCCTTTTCTTGAAGTTACTTGCCTAATAATACTATTATTACTAATTTGTGTTTCCACAGTGAAATTTGTTGGTGTATAGCGATAATCTTGCGGATCGTTAACTAAAGAAATATCGTACTCATAAAGTTTTGATTTTTTTGCCCCTTCTGGTTTAACAAATTTTCCGCTAAAAGCCGACCTCTTTAGACCTGACATTTTTTCCTATTATATGTGGTCTATGAAATCGAACAACAAAATCGTCACTTCTTGGGTGAAAAGTAAAAATCCTTTCATTAAATATATGAGGTGACCTATCATACTGATAATTTATTGATTTGCGACCCTTTATATATGTTCCGATTGGCATCTCATGAACAATATCATTTAAATCTCTCTGAAAAGGATGAATCGGATGACTTTCAATAGGAGCATGAGAAATACCATCACCAGGAATTATATCACCAGCAAATTTTTCTGCTGATTCAACTGGTGGGGTTTCTCCTAATTCGCGATTATCTCCTGTTAATATACCTTTTATTAATCCTCCATCAGAAAAGTATTTTTGTGGAATATCCAAAGTTTTTAACTCGGGAATCTTTTTCCATTGTGTTCTTGAAAAATCTTTTAAAATAGGTTTAAATTCCTCTAGATATTGTTGAGCGATAGGTCCTCTTTTACTTCCATCTAATACTCCAATTAAATATGGTATATCAATAGTTCTACCTGAACTACTAGTTACATAAGGTGTATCTATATTATTATCAAATGGTCTATAATTTCTTTCTAAAAGCATATTTTTTATTGATATTTGCATTGGAGTGAGTGGTTTCTGAGGTAATAATAATCGTTGAGGGACATTTGGACTTTCTGCTTCAATTAACCCAGGATATTCTCTTTTAATTTGATTACTTAATAAAGGATTTCTTAAAGCTATTTCTTGTATACGTCTTCTCGCAAAAAGCTCTTCATTTGTAAGAGCACTAAACGGATTTGTCATATGTTCATTAATAGGAGGTAACGCGAATCTTGTTAAACCTCTCGAAATACCAGCAGGAATATTTGGCGGTCCATTACCTCGCGATGATAATAATTGTCTACCAAAATTAAATAATGGCGCTCCAAAATAATATGCTCCCGCGCCTGCTGTAAGAGCATTTAATAAAACAGGAAGCCAATTTCCTGGTATCATTTCTAATGCTTTTGAAAATAAATTTCTAGCAGGTGAAGGAATATTTGCTTTTATGAACTCGTTTGATGAAATACGATTACTTGCTTCATTTATGAAACCAGATAAATTTTCTCCTAAATTTCCTACATTAGGTAAAATCATAGTTCCTTTAGAGTGATCATAACCAATTTGAGGTAAAAAATTATTTGCCGCTGTTAAAGCACCAGATTGTAAAAGTTTTGTTAAATAGCCTGGTAATAAACCAAAACGATCAGCCATACCCATAATAGTTTGTAAATGGTTAACAGGAAGTTTCAATAATGAAACATTTGGATCTTGTGCATCCGATGGAATAGCAGATCTAATTACCTCTGTAGGATTTACTGGAATAGGAGGATTTTTAAAGGGTTGATCAATTCCATAACTTACAGATGGTAAATCTTGAGGTGGAGGATAAGAATCTATTGGAGGAACAACAGTTGCTTTTCTCTTTCGAGGAGCTCTAAAAGATGACTCTGGGTTATTTGGTATATAAGAAAGAGGATCTTTATTAAGCATATAATGTCCGTAAATTTTACGCTGTGTTGGAGCTCCATTAAAATATTGATCATCTGTATACATATAGCTAGGTTTTTCATCTTGTCTTTTATTAATAAAAGATGGTTCTCTAAAGAGCATATGATGACCATAAATTTTTCGTTGTGTTGGGGCTCCATTAAAATATTGGTCGTCTGTATACATATAATTAGGTTTTTGCTCTTGTAAAATATTTCGAATATATTCCAAAGGATATTGAAGTAAAGGGTGCATCACTGAGGCTGATAAATTTCCAATAGCCCCTCCTTTTCAAATACTACTATGAAAAGCTTCATTTGCTTCATGATAAATTGGCAAATGATCATGTTTTAAATGCTGTAAATAATGAAATCCAAAATTTATAGCCTCTTCGGGTGTTAAATAATTTTCAGAATCTTCTTTTTCTATGCCCTCTCCTTCTTTATCAGCAATTTCTGAAATATCTTTTGGAACTTCGTGCGTTACTTCATCTTTATTTAGTAATTCTCCCTCTTCTTTTTTTTGCCTTCTTCGACTTCTTGTTCCCTTAATTACTTTAGGGGTGGCTCCAATTACCTCTTTTTTGATAGTCTCTAAACTAGGAGCATAAGTTTGCAATAAAGCATTTTCTTTAAAAGTTTTTTTAGCTTGTTCGGAATAATAATTGTCTAATGCATTTATATGTCGATCTGTAATTTTTCGAATTTGTTCTCCTGAAGTACTTCCACGTTTACTTTTTTCACTTGATGAATCGACATCAGAAGAAGAACCAATTTTTTTTGAAAGACTTGCACTTGCAGGACTATATTCGGAGAACTTCGATAAAATATTACTTGTTCTATCTTTTATAAAATCCGCCATATCTGTTCCCGTTGTCTTCATTTTTTTTCTTATTGAGGCTTGAGTTGATTGTTCTTTGGTATCTTTATCATTAATCCATTTTGTATTTAAAAAATTTTTAACCAAATTTCCTGGAATTAACCCACTGGTCAAGTATTTTTTACTTAATTTCATTTTCTCTCCTTCTACATATTTTCTTGAATCTCCAGGTTGTAATCCTGTAAGCATTGTGCGAGTATCTTTTTCATATTCATTTTTCTTTTCTTCTTGTTTCTCTTTTTCATTTCTATTTTTTGCTTCTTGAGGAATCTCTTCTTCTGCCTGAGAAATAATGTCATTTCCAAATATTCTATGTACTTTTAAATCACTAATAGAAGCCAACAATGAAGGAAAAACATGATTAAATCGATCTACACTTTCTGGACTTGGATTACTGTTCACAAATTTCGCAAGACGAGAATAATAATACCATAATACATAAGTATAATTAGTTTTAGTTTCAGGTTGAAAAAAATTTTCACTTGTTCTATTTTTTAAAAATTCTTTATATTTTTGCCAAATATCAAAATTTGCTCCAACAGATTTTTTTTCTATCTCCATAGATTTCTGGTGAATCTTGAAGCACTTTTTCCTGAACTACATTCAATTTATCAAACTCAACGCATTCCACTCGACGGTCTCTTTTATAAGCCGAGAGATCCAACAATTTTCAAGCCTGCAAATACAACTACTATCATCGATGACATCTTCAATCAATCTGCAGAAATAATCAATGAATGAAGAAATAGTAGCTTATCTTCGAAATTATTTAATCGATCGTGATTTTGATATCAATCTAATTTATATATCCATAAGACCAATTAGAGAAACTTATATTTTAAATATCGGTCCTGTAAATGGAGATCCAACTAGCATTATTGATGCTTTAATTTTACTTCAAGATGCCTTAATTTCTTTAGCTGAAAATCAAGGAGTTATTAATTTAGATAATGCTTTTCCTCAATTTTATGTGCGAAATGGATTAACTATTGATCAAAATATTGTGAACGGAGCAGGATATGCAAGAAGGGGAAATATAAATGATAATTGGTTAAATTATTATATGGACTCGTGGAATATATACAATAATTTACCAATTGGATGGGCTACAAGCGGTAATCAATTAGAAATTGGAACAACAAATTATCCTACTTTAATGATTAGAGGAATAATACCTATAGCTGAAGATTATGTTTTTGAAGAAGCGGCGCCTCTTCCTTTAGATCTTCAATTAATAAATAATCCATTTGACGATAATGGTAATATTCAAATAATAAATAATGCACAAAATATTGGCGATGATGAAGGTGAACTTGATATTCAAGAAGTTAACAATGATGACGTTCCAGGAGAAGAAATTGAAATTGATCCCGATCAAATTCCTATTTTAAGACGATCTTTACGAGAAAGACGTAGACCTGCTTGGTGGGCAGATTATGTAATATGAAGTGTCATTTAATTGTTTTAAATAAAGGAACAAAAATTGGTATCATAACTGCTTATACTAAAATACAATCAGTAATAGCAAATTCGGCTCAATTTTTTTTAATAAAATCATTTACGTCAAAATTTTTTAACATTCGAATTGCTAAAAGAAATTTACGAGTAGAGGAAGAAGAACTTAAAATTTTTCTGAGAAATAAAATTCCTATTTCAGTTATTTATTTAGATAAATCAATCATGTCATCCAAAGAATGCGATATTGAACATTTATTTCACGCAATTGAACCACCAACAAGTATAATTTGTATAAATTTTAAAAAAAATTGGTATTGTGCAACTAAATTTCAATTTTATGACAAATATAACTGTCTTTTTTGTAATTCTACATTTAACTCCGAAAGTTCAAGAAAAAAACATGTTACAAAACATTTTCAAAAAAAAATTTTAGAAAATGAGGAGCAACAGGAAGATTCTTTTTGTTTAAGAGTAGACCTTAGAAAGAAAAATTTAAAAAGAATTAAAAAAGCAATTAAAACAAGAATTGATATGTCTTTTGATCTTGAAACTGTTCCTGATCACGAACAAAAACATCATATATGTATAATAGGATTTTATTTGGCTATAAACGAAAAACTTTTTTCTAATATAGGTCACATAGATGAATTAAAAAAAAAATTAAAATTTGTTCAAGACACTCTAGATAGTAAAAATGATATATATAATTCATTAATAGAAATGAATAACAGCTCACATAAAGTTTATGCTATCACTGCAGATATTCAACCTAATAATATAGATTTATACTTTCTAAGCATTATTAAATCTATCGCACAAATAATTTATCCAACATTACTTCATATCTGTGGTTTTAATAACAGTAATTTTGATAATTTTTTTTTGAAAGGTTTAGTAAACAAAACTTTATTTCCTCGGCCACCAAATTTTATAATTTTTCATGGTAGATTACTTCAAATACAATTTCAAAATAAAAAAATGCATTTTATTATAAATGATCTTTTTAAATTTGATGCGCCAAAAAAACTTCAACAAAGTGTCGGTAGAATAAATCCAAATTTAGGAAAAGATAATTTTGATGTAAATCTTCTAATTTTTGCCTATCGTCTTAATACTGGATATCCATTAGAAAAATTAATAAGTATTAGACGCGAAGCTGAGAAATATTGTATGGTTGACTGTATTTGCACATTATTAATATGTCATTACATAGATACACAAATGGGAACAGCTCAAAAAGATCTATATGAAATTTGCGATATCCCTCATACTTTTGATTTATTTCAATGTTGCTCAACAGCAAGTGGATTTACAATGTTAATGTTTGGATTAGCTCAAAAAGATTTAATTTATTTTCCTTCTAATGAATGTGCGAATTTAATAATGGAATGTATTCAAGGAGGAAGAGTTGAATTAGGAGTATTAGGGGAAATGAAAGGTGAATTTGTTCAACCTGATATAAGTACAATGTATGCTCAATGTATGAATCAAGGACTTTATGGCAAAGGGCCTTTTATTCCATTAACATGGAGCACAAAAGAACATTTAAATCAATCACTATTAGAATCAATTGGAAATGAAAATTACAATTTCACTAAAATATTACCATCGCTTTTTGCCTTTGTTTTTATTAATCTTCCTGAAGACACTTCAAATTTACCTACCATCTCACCAAAATTATTTAAATGTCAAGTAACAGAAGAAAACAAAGCTAAAAGAACCATGCTCGGCGGTATACATAGTACAGGAGATGTATCAGTGCCTATGGGAATAGTTGATATGTTCAACATCTCAAGAGCAGGATATATTGTTACTGTTGATTTTAATAAAAATGGCTTTGAACAAACTGGAGGATGGTATAAACCATTTAATGATTACCTTACTAAAGTAATTCATTATACTACTTATTATGGAGAAATTAAGAACAATGCCGTTAGAGAGACTTTTAAACTTTTGGGAAATGGATTAGCTGGTAAAATGATGGAGAAACCACAAAAAACAACAACACATATTTTAGATGCTAAACAAGCTGAAGAATTATTTTATGAAAAATTAGGCGAAAGTCGACAAATTTTTATAATGCCTTCTATTGAACAAAGTTATGATAATAATCAAAATGTTTTAATGTCTATTGGTCAAGAAACAGCCGAACCGAGAGCTCCTATTCATTTTGGCGCGACGCTTCTTGCATGGTCTCGTTCTCAATTTTATTTTTTATCAAAAATTAATGATCATCAAAGAAAAGCTAAAATTCCTCTAAAAGATCGATTTAATCATATTATTTACTCTGATACTGATTGTTGCCAGCTTTATTATCACCCAGATAATATTACTCATTTACCTGGAATAAGTATATTCGACGATGAAACAGCAAATTGGAGTTACGTGGCTGCTAAAATTGAACATGTAACCAAAAAATTTATTTCCTTAGGTAAAAAATTAAGAATTCTTGAAACACAAGAAGGTGAATTTATTGTTAAGGCCAAAGGTCAAAATATTAACCTATTAACTTACGAAGACTTTGAAAATGTTTTACATGGAGAAAATACTTCTACCTCAAGATTATTTTTCGAAAAAAAAATTAATTTTGATCGACCTTTAATTCAAGGTGAACTAACAAGAAATTTTCAAATAACTGACTATATATGCGCTGTTTTAGAAAGAGGTGAAAATATGATCATCTTGAGACCTATGAGTTCTATAAAAGATGCGACAATTTTAGGCGATAGCAATTCCAAAATTGAAATTTTAAGAATCGGTGAAAATGAATAAAGTGCGACTGCCTCGTTATGGATGCTTACCTATTGTAGGACATAGCGGCACTGGAAAAACTAACACCATCGTTGAAATAATAAATACTTTTTATCTTCACGATAAAATCTTGATTATCGGAAGAAAAGAAGATGATGAAAGTTTTAATTTATTGTTCGCTCAAAAAATTAATTTTCTTAAGCATTCTGATTTAGAAAGTGTTTCTTTTGGAGAAGAAGATTGTGTTATAATTTTCGATGATCTTCAAGCTATGCCAAATGAAACTTTGATTTGGATTCGTGAAAAAATAAACACAGCAAGACACGACAGATTATTGATGATGTTTACTATACATTCATTCAATGATCCCAAAATGACTTCTTTATTGAACTATATCTGGACTTCTATTGATGTTTTTGTTTTAACTGTGCATAGCAGCAACAGCACATTACTAGCCGAACTTACAAGAAAAAAGACTTTAGTCATCAAACCAGCTCTAAAAAAAATAATAATCTCTCTTGATAAAAATAAATATCAATATATTTATGTGTTTCAGCATGAAGATAAAATTATCTTGGATAATTTAACAGAAAAACAAGGACAATAAAAATTTAACAACAATCAATAAATATGATTCAAAATAATCTTTTATTTTTTTGTCATTTTCTTCAGCTTTTTTTCTCTCAACAGTATTTTCATCCCAAATTTTCTGCTCATTTACTGGTACAAGATCAATTTCTTTAATCATTTGATTAATATCTCCATTAAAATTGATAAAGGCCGCAGCATAAAAACCACAATCAGGACTTCCATCATCTTGAAAAGCAATGTAAGGCTGAAATTTACTAACAGTCTCTACTTTATAACAATAAAGTTCAATATTTTTATCAATGTATCGACGAATATCATAATATTGATTATGAGATGGATCTAATCCATAAGATGAAAAAAAATATAACGAAGGAATATCTTTTTCAGTAACTCTAGCAGCAACCCAATGATAAGAATCTTGTCCATGAATTTTCACCAAAAAACAAAAAAATGTAAAGATATCCAACATTGGAATTGTTATCATAACATCTTCATCACTTAAAAATGTTTGCTTTCTTTTATCTTCATCTATTAATTTATTCATAAAAACAACAGTAGTCATTTTAAATGAGTTCTACACCTTCTTGAAGAGTAATACCTTCTTTGTTTAAAAGAACTGTAATTGTGGTCGTATTTATAACCACAATTCTACATGGCTTGTCATTAAGCCCAGTTAAATTCAATGTAATATTAAGCAAATGAGACGTTCTAGGTTTTACAGCCAGTTGTCCATTGCCTGTATAATTAATTCCATCATACTGGGCTGAGATATGTACAGACGAAGGTGGATTCAATAAAGTTACCTTGGGCGCTTCTGATATTTCATTAGCTAAAGTAATACCAGGAGTTTGTAAATATTTCTGAATTAGCAAATCCTTATAAAAAAGAATTTGATCATTAATATTTTTTATCAAATCTTCTCTGGCAATTGTTGAACCCCCTGTCACTCCAGCAGCTTGAATAATTCTCCATCCAATATCTTTAACTGTTTTTAACAAAGCATCTTTCCCTAAACAAAAAACATCTACAAAAGAATTGCCTCCTTTAGTATAATAAAAATTTGATATATATTGACCAGTTACTTGATCTGGCACAGCAGCTTCTGTTAAATAAAACAAAGCCGCATTATTATCTTCAAAAACAAAAACATCATAAAAATCAGCCAATTCTGTTGCTCCACTTGCTCCTGCGCCTTGCTGTCCTTGACCGGTGAAAATAATTTCACCATTTGCCTTCTGTGGAACTATTCCTTGAATAGGAATATAACGATAAACTGGGAGATGAAAAGAAGCAGTTGTCGCAGGATCATTTGTCATTTGACTATCCATAATTGATTTTGTTCTCATACCATAAGACATTAATCTTTGATTAAATGTCAAATCAGCTGAAATTAAAGTAGATAATGCTGTCAATGTAGCAGCTGGAATTGTTATCCCCGCTCCCAAAGGATCCTGAATAGTAACAGGATCAGACCTTGATGTTCCAAGACTTCCAAGACAAACAATATTACAATAAGCATCTGCCGCCGCAGCTAAAGTAAAAACTTGATTCCCTGGAAAAAATCTATTACATCTTTGTCCAAAAGTTTCACTAAACCAATTAAAGGGTATAACAAATTTAATTGTTGGTTTTTCAGCTGTTACTCTCCATACTACTTGTCCTCCAGTAGTTCGAAACCAATTATGACTTGTTAGAGCCCAATATGACAAATCTCTCTTGTCTGCTGTCAAAGGATACATTTCATCAACAATACTTCTTGCTGTTTTTCCTTGATGAGTAAAATTTCCTCTTTTTTTTAAATTAGAAATTCTTAACTCTGCTCTTTTCATGTTCATTAAAACTACATCATTAGCTCCTAAGCCAATTCTTTTGCTACGCCACATTGTGTCCATTGCTGTTGGAATTATAAACCAATCCCAACGGGTATTATCTGTCACACTAAATTCTCCTTCTTTAACACTAAAAGTATTTTTATCAGGTAAAGTTACAGGAGCTGTTAATAATGGAGAATAATCCACTGTTATTTCTACAAAAGAATCTTCAAAACAATAATCCATGCTCACATCTTGAAGTCTCAAAATAAACTCTGAGTTTGTTGAAGTTGTAACAAATCTCATTGGATAATTTGTCGAACTACTGTAAGCCCTTCCAAAATCTAAAGGAAGTTGAGTAGGATTTAAAACAGCTCTGGTAGAAGATTCAATTGTATTTTCAAAAACTTGATTCTCCAAATCATCCTCAGCGTGCATAGTTTCAATTTCGTCCGCCATCGTGTTAGATTTAATTACAATTTCTCACCATTCATCTCATTTATATAGAACAAACCAAATTTTTCTTAATACTTTTTATTGAAGTCTAAAAATATAATAAGCAAATTAATAAAAAACACATCTAAGAAAATAAGCACATCTAAATATTAATACCACATCTAATTAATACCAATCATCATCATCATCATCATCATCATTATCATCATCATCATCATCATCTTGAGCCATATACAATTGTTGTTTTTTAGTTTGAGCAATTGCATTATCAAACATTTTTCTTTGCTTAGCAGGACGATAACTATCATCCACTGAACCATACAATGATTGATCATAAGTCATAGGTGAAATATAACTTTGATTATGAGCCTTTAAATCTCTTTGATCAGTCACGTCTGAAATAGTCGGTCTTATATGTCTTGGATTAAATGTATTTTGCAAATCATCTGATCTTTTATAAGAAGAACCACTTATAGTTGGATATAAATCTGAAGGAATCCCTTTACCACCAGGAACATTTTTTGTTTTTACTTTTGGAATCATACCATATTTTTCAAATTGATCTTGTTTATCTGCTTCTCGATTTTTTGCTTTTTCATGAGAAAGAGCCCACTGTAAATAAAGAGGATTGGTAGTGGTTCTTTTTAAAATATTAATTCGAGTTCTTACATCTCTATTAGCGCCACACAATATCTTATTTGTGCTAAAATAGGGATAGCCTGGATTAACATGAATTTGATTTTGAGCTGAAGCAGTTTGATTTACAGTCTGATTTGGTCTTGCAGTCATCATGTAGTTGTCGGTCCTGCTGTAATTGTCGTGCCACCGTAATTAATAATTAAACTATTTCCAACTCCTGCTCCGTGAATTAATCTATAATTTAAAACATCAATTAAATTTTCTTGATATGGACTTCTAATTGAATTTGGAGCTGGGATACTATGTCTAATTGGAGGAAAAATATTTTCTCGTCGAAAACCTAAATTTACACGTCTTCTACTTTTTTGTTTCATTGAATTTACGAAGTATCTTACGATATTGTATATCTAAATAAGGAGATGGATTCAAAACTAAAGAACGTCCTATTAAATGAGTTCTTCTAAATTGTTCAAATGGAACAGATTTTAAATCAATGTAAGCAAAATAAGGAATATGTTTAGGCATTAATAAGGTCCAAATTGCAATTTCCTATTATAAAGTCTATCTCTTTTTACAAGTAATTGTCTTTTTATATTACAATTTTCATTTGCTCTATAATAACTTGGTGTATAATTATAAACTCCAGCCACTCTTGTATCCCGATAGAATTTATTATAAAATGCTGTACTAGATCCTCCTGAGCCAATTAGTGGATTACGAAAAGGTTTAAATTGAACTGTCAATGTTTTGTGTAAGGACATATTTCACATCATTCCAAAAGCAGGTCTCCCAAAACGCATACCATGGCCTGAAAAAAAAAAAAAGACTATGAATTAATCTTATTATGCTAAAAAAAATTTATCCATAACTATTATATACTTACTTAAAAAGGCAATAAGCCTGTTAGACCGCCAAGCAACTGTCCAACAATTCCTTTTCCATGTCTCATATGATGCTGCACAATATGATCTTTAATACACTCTTTTTTAGGACAAATATGTCCTCTATGAATTCCCTGTAATGTATTTTTTGCAATTGCATGCCAATGACGATGAGCATGAGCATGATTAACTCCATAGCCATGAATTCCTTCGCCCCCCAAATGTTGATCTACTTTGTTGTTTAAATGATTAATTGCTCCACTTGCTCCATTTTTTACTGTATCAATTAACCCTTGATCAACACCTAGTTTATCACCAACAGTTTGAATTGCTTTATGAGCTAAATCATGAACATGCGGCAAAATCAATTTTTTCCCAGCATTTAAAAGATGCTTTGCGCCGCCAGAAAGAAGTCCCTTAGCAAAGCCAAAGAGACCTCTTCCTTTACGTTTATGTACGCCATGCAAATGAGCATGAGCATGCGCATGTCTACAAGGCATAACCTTTTTTTCGTTTAACAGCTCTCTTTCGAATCCTTCTAACTACTCTTCTGTAGCGATGCTTCATATTAACTTAACTATAGAAATTTTTTCGCTTTATATAAGATTATATGTACTTACCTGTCGAAAATCATTTATGGTATATAAATTTAGGTAACCGTATTGGTTTTAAAGGAAAAATTTTTTTTAAAGCAGTCTGATGTCCATTTCTTCTCCAATATCCTCGAACTCTTATAGTGCGATCAATTAAACGTCCTTGTCTAAAAGTCTTAGTGACTGCCCCTCCTCGTCGTCGATACATTTCTCGTATGTTCTTTACAAAAAACCCAATCCGGCCTTAAAGGAACTTTGGGCCTACGACGAGGCACGTTGTAATATATATTATAATTATATTTGGGATGTAATTTTACTTTATACGGTTTTTTCTTTTTCGTCGTTGTATTTAGCGGTCTAAATTTTAACCATTTTTTTTGCTTAGGAATAGGAAAATAAGGAGTAGTTTTTGTTACAGCCCCTCCAATTTTATGATAATACATCCTTACCTATTCAATATATGCCTCCACGTTTCTCTTTTTATACAGACAATGCCAGTGCAATTAGTAACTTTCTTTAAAAAAAGAGACATCGATGATAAATTTGATATAGGTAGTAAAAAAGTTTCTTTTGCCAAAGAATTCTCCAAAAATTGCCCACAAACATCTATAGCTTGAATATTCATAGTCTTAAAATCTTTCAAAAAAAAAGCCAACATTGCCCACATAACATTTTGAAATGAAATATATTGAACAAGTGATATTCCAAGTCCTACTTCAAATTTAACAAGTTTTTCTTTTTCATCTTCTCTTTTCTTAATTCTTTGTACAGCAATATTAATCTCACTATCTAAGACAATTAGAGTAGCTTCCAATGTTCTACCATAATAGAGACCAGTCATAAGTACCTCACTTGAAAGATATTTTGCCACAACAAAAAGTACTTGACTTAGCTCTTCAAACAAAATTACCTCCATCTTTCTTTTCATAAAGGAATCACGCAAACCAAAAGAATAAATTAAACCATTTAAGGGAATCATTCCTCCTCTATCAGTAATACCACCTGCTGGTTTTAAAATAGATTTTGCGGCGCTTATATGTGAATACAACACAGCAGATAAAGCCTCATGATTATTTCCTGTGCCACAAAGGGGATAATCAAAAGCTACCTTTCTAAAATCACTATCCTTTCCTACATAATCTACAGTCCAATTATTTATCAATGTTGTTTTCCCAACACCAGAAACACCTTCCAAAATAAAGTGATTTATTTCTTTACCTTCTTCTCTTTCCAAAAGACGAAAAAAATTTTTACGAGATTTAATTGTTTCTTTATTTTTATAATCATCCACTTCCTTAATTATGTTATTCTTAAAAACTTCTTTACAAGCTAAATCTATAGCTGCTCTGCTTATAGAATGCAAAGAGTTATCCTTTTTTTTACTTGAAAAAACAAATGAAACCCATTCACAATTCGATCGATGACAAGACCATAAATCATCTGAATCTAAAAGAGCTCCACAACAAAAAGTTATATATTCCTTTCGAAAAAAGCCAATTTGTACACAATAAAAACCACATGCTGCTAAAGTTTCAGAAGAAGCTTTTAAACAAGACTTCCAAACTAAATCATCATAAGTTTGAAAACGAAATGTAAATTTTTTCATTTTTGAATTTTGACAAAAGCCAAAAAAATCATGCAATCTAAACATATCAGATACTTTGATTGGTTTTAATATTTTCATTTCAATCATTACTGTATTTTGCCTAACAAAAATTGAAACAGATTTATCATCAACTGGTTTATTTGCTGTATGAAAATTATAACCAAGTAAATCACTAATTGAAAAAATCATTTTGAGAAAATTTTTTTTAAGCTGAACAAACTTCACAGGAAAGTTCACAAGCATATGCATCTTCACCTTCATTTTCTTCCACTTTTATAGTAAACTGAATAGGATCACGCGCTGGTCTTGTGCGTAGATAATAGATAGCAGTTTTTAGGCCCAATTCCCAACAATCCATTATCAGCGATGACAATTGACACACTTTTGGCTCAATCAAAAAAATATTCAAAGATTGACTTTGATCAATAAACCATTGCCTTTGCGCAGCCATCATTATCAAAGGCTTCATCTCCATCTCCCATGATGTTTTAAAAACATCTTTACTTTTTTGTAAAATTGGTAAATTCTTCACAGAACCTCTATCTTTAATAAGTTGTTGCTTTATCTTATCATTCCACAAATTTTCTTTTTGTAGAAACTCAACTAAACATTCATTAATGACTTGAAAATGACCACTAAGAACCGAACGAATAAAAATATTAGAAGTAATTGGTTCTATCGATTCAACGTTGCCTAAAATTTGAGCCGTTGTGGCCGTCGGCATAATAGTAGTCAACATACTATTTCTCATTCCCAAAAAACAAAGATCCTTCCCTAATTGCTTCCATTCCTCCTCAGTTTTTATTGAAAATAATTTTTCTCGACAAATCATTTGAATTCGATAACAACATGTGTCAGCCGCACAAAATTGATTACCACCCAAAGTTGCACTTAATGCAGAGTAATAAATAACCTCAAAAATTTGACAATTCAAAGTTCTCGCTTCTAAAGACTCAAAAGACATTTGCAATTTCATAAAAACATCAGCTAGACCTTGTACACCTATTCCTATAGGACGATGCATTAAATTCGAAAGCTGAGTTTTTGAATCTGGATAAATATTTTCATCAATAGCCACGTCAAGAGCTTTAACTATCATTTCAACCACAACTTCCAAATCTTTAAAATTAAAAGAATTATTTTCAATAAAGGCCGGCAAACATACAGAGGCCAAATTACACACTGCAGTTTGACTATTGTCTGAATATTGTACAATTTCAGTACACAAATTTCCTCCCGTTACAGTACCTAAATAGCGATGATTTGAACACAGATTCACATTATCTTTAAACATTATTGAAGGTCCGCCAGTCTCCTGTAATGATTTTAAAATTTTTAAAAAAAGCCCTTTGATATCAATCAATTTTCCTAAACCTTGCTCTTCCAAAGAAAGATAATATTCATTGAACTCAACACCCCACAATTTCTCTAAACCCAATCCCACCGGCATTAGGCTCCAAGGCCTATCATTTTTTAACCTCTCCATAAAAAGATCCGGAATCCATAATGTATAAAATAAATCTCTTGCTCTTAACTCTTCACCACCAACTGGATTTTTTAATTCTAAAAATCTTTCAACATCTGGATGCCATGGTTCAATATACAAATTATAACTAGCAGGTCTTTTACCTTGATCAAACAACGCAGCTGATGCATTCAAAATTTTAGCATATTTAACAATATCTGATATTGTATGACCTGAAATTCCTATGCCACCAGTTTTTGTTGAAATATTTGCAGATTCACTCAAAGAATTAAAAACATCTTGCACACTTGAAGAAACTGGAGAAGCAATAATGAAACAACTAGCCAACTGACCAATCTTTGTTCCAGCATTCATCATCGTTGGAGTTGCATGTGATATCTTTCCCATAATCAAACAACAATAATATTCCTTAACATTTTTTAAAAAATCAACATCATCCCTCGTTAAAGAAATCGCTAATCTCAAATACATTTGTAGAGGCTTTTCAATCAACTCTCCAGAAGATAACAAATACCCTCCTTTAATCAAGGTTCGAATAGCAAATATATTTTTTTTTTTGAAAGCAAACTCTGTATTTTCAAGCAACTGAAGCTCCTCAGAATATTTATGTACCTTCGAAAGATAATTTTCAGAAAGCAAATCACGTAAAGCCTCTGTAATTTGCAAAAAACTTGTAGTATTCAGTAATCTCAAAGCCAATTCACCAGCTAAATATCCATAATCAGGATGATCTATAACATGATTAGTCAACATATCTACTACAGCATTCCATGAATCAACATCCTCAATTTTAAGAAAAATAAGATCTTCATCCACATCATATTTTTCTACTAAAGCCCTAAAGCTTTCCATTGAAAATATTCGATTCATTTTCACAAGCATTAAATTAACAAACCCTTTATATTAACACCTTTATATTAACACAATAGTATCCGCCCCCCAAACTTTGAACCCAAACTCATAATCACAAGATTGATTAATTCTTTGGTCTCTTTATTATAAATCAGGCGACAATTTTTTATCAGTCATGTGTTTTAAGACGCCCCCTTTTATTTTTATTTAAATGAGACAAATAATACGACATTTACCATACAGCACCACAAACTCAATATGGCAACATCAAAGCAATACAGCACTTTTCCAATTAACCCAAGATATTCGAAAATCTGGGAACTTTATCTAAAATCAGTCGATAGCTATTGGACAACAAACGAAATCGACCTAAGCAAAGATAGACAAGATTGGAATGAACTAAACTCTTCATCTCAACATTTTATCAAAAAAATATTAGCTTTTTTTGCTACCAGCGATGGACTCGTAAATGAGAATATAGGTATCAACTTTTTTAAAGAATTTGATTCTAATGAAATTCGTTCCTTTTACTCTCAACAAATGGCTATAGAATCTATACATAATCATATGTATAGCCTACTAATCGAAACTTTCATAAGTGACGAAGAAGAAAAAATTAAATTACTAAACTCTTCAAAAACTGACGAAATATTGAAAGAAAAAACTCTTTGGGCTTTAGAATGGGCCGACCATTCAAAACCATTAGAACAAAGAATTATAGCATACTGTGCTATAGAAGGAATATTTTTTTCATCCTCTTTTGCTGCAATTTTTTGGATCAAAGAACAAAATATTCTTCCTGGATTAACCAAAAGCAACGAATTCATCAGCAGAGATGAAGGTATGCATACCGATGCTGGATGTCTTATTTATAAAACACTTACACCCTTGGAACCTACAACTGTATACACCATTATTGATGAAGCAGTGAAAATTGAAAAAAAATTCATCCAAACTGCATTGCCTCAACCTTTGATCAATATAAATGCTGATCAATTGAGTCAATACGTTGAATTCATCGCCGATAGACTCTGTAGAGCCTTAGGATATGAAGATCTATATTTAGTTAAAAACCCACTCAAGTTTATGGATAATATCTCTATGGATATAAAAACAAATTTCTTCGAAAGTCGAGCAACAGAATACAAAAAAACATCAACTTTAAAGAAAGAAGACATCGCCTTCAACTGCAAATACTAATTAATTAATAACAACCAAAATTTTAAAATTCAAAAATTTATTCTGTCCATTGATTTTAAGCAACAATTAATTCAGCAATCAATTAATATTATCAGCAAATTGTTATTATCAGCAAATTGTTATCATAAATTATGTTATCAGTAAATTGTAACAATTTATCAGTCTTAAAAAAATTAACAGTGTTAAAAAAAATAACAGTCTTAATAAAATCAATAAAATCACATGCTTTTTCTTTCAAGTTTCCTATCATTTAAGATTTACACATGCAAATCTACCTTAGTTTAAATGTACTTAACAAGAGCCACAGCTGCATTCTCAACCAAACCCTTGGTCACACCAAATCTTATTTTGTCCCCAGGATTCAGCCCAATCTCTTTATTTAAAATTAATTTACCCCCTCGTCTTTCTAAGGGATATGGAGTTTCATTTCCTAGTGACATAATGAGAATTATCGCATTCATATTTCGGCACTTGGTAACAACTCTCATTTGAATATTATAAAGACCAGCAGAACGAACCTCCAAGACATAGGGACTAGCAGCAGAAATGAAATTAGTAGCATTAATATTAGAATAGTCATACTTCTGAAAATGAAAAAACATCTTATCCCCACTTACAGTCTCATTGTCGCAAGGAGAAAAGCTTCTAGCAGCTAAGCAATAATCTTGTCTCTCTTTCAATTCACCGATAGCACAAGAATACAAATGACGAAAAGTATTATTTAAATACCACGCTTCTAAATCCCACTCCATCCCTTCCTGAGCACTACGCATATCCATAATAGCCCGAGCACCAGTCCACCCTCTTTTTGTATCAGCCCTAAAATATTCATCGAAACCTGGATCTGTACGACAAACATTATTAGCATAACAACTGGCTACCCGAGTACCATTCAACCTCCAAATCAATTGAATAGGTTCAGTTAAATTTAAACTAAAAGCATAAAAAATACGACATTCAGAATCCTCATAGCAATTTTCACGACAAGGCACACGAACTGAGACATTATTGACATCATTTCTTTCACCCTCTAAAACATACAAAGAACCCACATCCTCATTATCAACAATACCTCCTTGCCAATGAAGAATTTTAAAGTATACAGCAACAACCATATTAGGAAAATGACTTGGACGATCACCTAATAAAAATGTCATTGGAGAGTCATTCCAAAAATCCATATTTCCTCTCATAGGTGTAGTAATGGTAGAAATGGTGGTGATAATGGCAGTAGAGCGGTCCTTCGTCAGTTTCGTCGTTCCCATAGAAGTGACAATTGGTTTTGTAGTAGTCAAAGCAGTTGAACTCAGAGCATTGACAGTTGGCTGCAGCAACTCACACTAAATATACAATAATAATCAATGATTAATGCGACCTGAAAAATAGACCAACTATAATAAAAAAAAAAAATCTTTTTTCTTACCGCGCACTCAGGACAGGGTTTGACAGCAAATCCCAATGAAATGGCAAAACCAACTGCGACAAAAAGCAGACACAAGAAGAAAGCAATTCCTCTGCGCCTGTCTTTTCCCAAATAGGCAGAAAATCTTCCTTTGTCAGTGCGAATCCTCAGCACGGCCGTTGTACCATCAGTCACATCAAGTTGATCAAGCTGCTGCTCCTCCTCCATTCTGTAGACGGTTTCGCTTTTCTTCAGAGACATGATGATTTTTTCTCTTTGTCGCAAAGAATAAAATTCAATAGAAAATCGAGGAGATTTATACCGAAAAAATCCGACCGAACTTCGGGCCGGTGGACTTCGATATATGTCAGTCACGAGAAAGATTAAAAAACGATAAGATAAAAATCACGTGAAAAAAAAATGGCGGACGGAAATTCTAGTTTCGGTAAAAAAGGGAAATCCCCTATGACGTTTTATTGTGACGTCACGGACCACGTGATATGCCCATATTTGGAGGGGTCCAAAAAG
>JACCEA010498245.1_pt1 | contig 23043 bp, 20 predicted proteins | sample 7449851 | NCBI WGS metagenome assembly JACCEA01 (sample SAMN15323453, study PRJNA562643) | freshwater metagenome | isolation source: river surface water | place: USA:Blue River Watershed | collected 2017-08-18 | reverse complement strand
TGAGTATTACCAGCAGTACTAGCACAACAATCTGTTCTGGAACTTCAGTAACCTTTACCGCAACACCTACAAATGGTGGCACACCAACTTATCAGTGGTTCGTGAACGGTGCACCAGTTGGAACAAACAGCGCAACGTATACAACAAATTCGCTTACCAATGGAAGTGTGGTTACATGTCAGATGTCGAGCAGTCTCAGCTGTCCAATTCCTGCAACTGCCACTAGCAACGCTATCACAATGACTGTGAACAGTGTTGTAACACCTACGGTATCCATCTCATCCAATCAGGGAAGTACAATTTGCGGTGGAACGAATGTGACTTTCACTGCTACCCCAGTAAACGGTGGTTCCTCTCCGTCTTATCAATGGTTTGTGAATGGTTCTCCGGTAGGAACGAACAGTGCTACCTACAGCAATGCTTCTTTGACAAATAATGATGCAGTAACCTGTACTCTGACCAGTAACGCTCCTTGTGTGAGTGGCGCTACAGCGAATAGCAACGTTATCACAATGTCAGTGACGACACCGGTTACTCCAGCTGTTTCGATTGCCGCATCCGCAACTACAATCTGTGCTGGAACTTCTACCACGTTTACAGCAACACCAATTAATGGTGGTGGTTCTCCGGTATACCAATGGTTCGTGAACAGTTCTCCGGTGGGAACGAATAGTGCCACTTTCTCATCAGCAACTTTGAATAATGGTGATGCAGTGACTTGTACACTAACTTCTTCTATCGGGTGTGTGACTTCAGCAACAGCGAACAGTAATAGTATCACCATGACAGTAAACGCTTCTGTTGCTACATCGGTGAGTATTACCAGCAGTACTAGCACAACAATCTGTTCTGGAACTTCAGTGACCTTTACCGCAACACCTGTAAATGGTGGCACACCAACTTATCAATGGTTTGTGAACGGTTCACCAGTTGGAACGAATAGTGCAACTTACACAACAAGTTCGCTTACCAATGGAAGTGTGGTTACATGTCAGATGTCGAGCAGTCTCAGCTGTCCAATTCCTGCTACTGCTACTAGCAATGCTATCACAATGACGGTGAACAGTACAGCTGCACCAACGGTATCCATTTCATCCAATCAGGGAAGCAGTATATGTGGTGGAACCAATGTTACATTTACAGCAACTCCAACCAACGGTGGCGCATCACCAAGCTATCAATGGTTTTTAAATGGATCACCTGTTGGAAGTAACAGTGCTGCCTACAGCAATGCTTCTTTGACAAATAATGATGCAGTAACCTGTACTCTGACCAGTAACGCAACTTGCGTTAGTGTTAGTACCGCGAATAGCAACGTTATCACAATGACTGTGACGACACCGGTTACACCAGCTGTTTCGATTACTGCTTCGGCTACTACCATTTGTTCAGGAACTTCTGTTACATTTACTGCAACCCCTACAAATGGAGGAGCCGCAGATTATCAATGGTTCATAAATGGCGCTCCAGTTGGATCGAACAGTGCTACGTTTACCAGCTCTACTCTTTCCAATGGTAACGTTATTACGTGTCAAATGACATCATCGCTAACTTGTGCAACACCAGCTGCTGTTACGAGTAACGGGATCAGTATGACGGTGAACTCATCTGCGAATCCAACAATCAGTATTAGCAGTAGTGCTTCTGGTGCTATTTGTTCTGGTACGAACGTAACATTTACAGCAAACATTACGAACGGTGGCGCTTCGCCAACTCTTCAATGGTTTGTAAATGGGTCACCAGTTGGTAGTAACAGTGTCACTTATACCAATTCAACTTTGGCTAATGGTGACGTTGTAACGTGTATGTTAACCAGCAATGCTCCATGTATTGCTGTATCAAGTGTTACTAGCAACAGTATCACCATGAGTGTTAATCAAAGCGTTACACCAACCATAACCATTACGTGTAATCCTCAAATGCCAGTTTGTTCAACACAGCCGGTAACATTTACGGCTACCATAACGAATGGAGGTTCAAATCCGTCTTACCAATGGAAGAAAAACGGCCAAAATTATGGAACAAACTCTCCTACGTATAACGCATCCTTGTGGAACGACGGTGATGTATTTACATGTGTTCTAACCAGCAATGCTGTTTGTGCAACCCAAACACAAGTGACGAGTAATTCCATTACGGCAGATGTTGTTAACATTGATGCTACAATTAATGTGAGTGGAAATACAATGACATCTAATCAATCAGGTGCCACTTACCAATGGATCGATTGCACAACTCAATCTTCGATTCCAGGCGCAACTCAACAATCATACACAGCTACGCAAACAGGTTTGTATGCAGTTCAGGTTACGATTGGTAATTGTATGGAAGAGTCGAGTTGTGAATTTATTGATTGGAATGGAACGATCGATCTAGAAGCATCTGGCATTAAAATCTATCCAAATCCTACAGCAGAATTTTTCACACTTGAATTGCCTCAAAACCATCACATGAAATTAGAATTGTACGACATTTCCGGTAGGAAAGTAATGGAACAACAACTAGGAGGTTCAGTTCAGGAAATTGATGTCCGAACATTAGCTAATGGAAGTTACAGAGTCGTTCTAAATGATTCAGGACTTACATTTATCGGTAAACTTATTGTAAATAGATAACCAATCAATGCATAAAAAAAGGGGCTAGTTAGCCCCTTTTTTATTTAGTAAAATTCCTCTATCTAAAATTTACAATCGCTGGCGAATCAGTTGCTCCAATCCGTCAATGAAGCGCGGATGATCGTTTGAACTTGGAACCAACTGTACTTTTTCGCCGCCATGCTCTTCGAACAGTTCCTGGTATTCTTCCCCGATCTCAATGATCGTTTCCAAGCAATCAGCTACAAAAGCCGGACTGAAGGCCAAAACTTTCTTCGCACCGTCTTTCCCCCATTGCTCGATGATCTTATCAGAGAACGGTTCGATCCATTTTTTATCTAATCGCGACTGGAAGCTCACCGTATAATCGCCTTCTTTCAAGCCTAATTTCGCTGCGATCAAACGCGTTGTAGCGTAACAAGTAGCTTTATAACAGAATTTGTTGTGGTCGTTCACTTCCAACTCACACGGCTGGTCTGAACACAATCCATCGTCGTATACTTTATCTACTTGACGTTCCGGCAAACCGTGGTAGGAGAACATGATCTTGTCGTAATCTTTCAGATCGAACTGCTTTGCGCGTTCTACGATCGAATCGATGTAACCTTCATTGTCGTAGAACTGCGAAATGATCTTGATCTCCGGAATCACCCACCATTTTCGGATGATGTTCATTGCTTTTTCAACGGCAGAACCAGTTGAGGCGCTGGCATACTGCGGAAACAAAGGCAAAATGATGATCTGATCGTAATTCGCTTTGCGCATGCGATCCAACACCGAGTCCATGGAAGGATTCTGGTAACGCATGGCCATTTCAACCGTGACATTCTCGGAACCAAAACGCTCTTGCACCAACTTCACCACATTTTGGGTATGCGTGAGCAACGGAGAAACACCTTTACCGAAGTCCCACAATTCCTTGTAAACCTTTGCCGATTTTGGGGCGCGGAAAGGAACAATAATCCCGTTCACCAACAATTTGCGAGGCAACCAAGGAATATCGATCACCCTCGGATCGTTCAAAAATTCGCTGAGGTAACGACGTACATCATTTGTTTTTGGACTATCGGGTGTTCCCAATTGGATCAATAATACTCCTGTTTTCTTATTTGCCATGCTTGCTTGTTTATTGCGGAACAAAAATAAGCGTAAAAAGTTTCGTAGAATCTGAATTCCTCAGAAAGAACGTAAAAACAAAAAAAGCAACCTCTTGAAGGCTGCTTTCTATCATGAATTCTATTTTCTCTTAAATGTGGATCGCGCGGTTGTCGGTCGCAGCTAGGGCTGCTTCTTTCAACCCTTCTGAGAACGTTGGGTGACCGTGACAAATGCGCGCAATGTCTTCTGCAGATGCGCGGTACTCCATTGCTGTTACTGCTTCCATGATCAAGTCTGCAGCACGTGCCGCGATCATGTGTACACCCAATACCTCATCTGTATTTGCGTCAGCCAACACCTTGATGAATCCGCTAGTATCCATAGATGCACGCGCACGACCCAAGGCCTTCATTGGGAACGATCCCGCTTTGTATGCCACGCCTTCTGCTTTCAACTGCTCTTCTGTTTTTCCAACAGAGGCAATTTCCGGCCATGTGTATACAACACCCGGGATCAAGTTGTAGTTAATATGTGGTTTTTGTCCAGCCAAAAGTTCTGCTACAACCACCCCTTCTTCTTCCGCTTTGTGGGCAAGCATCGCTCCGCGTACCACATCACCGATCGCATAAATATTCGGAACCGAAGTTTGCAAATGGTCATTCACATCGATCTGTCCGCGCTGATTCACAGTCAAACCGGCATTTTCCAAACCAAGTCCTTCCGTGTAAGGCTTACGTCCCACTGCAACCAAGCAGTAATCCGCTTCCAACACCACCTCTTCGTCCTTCTTGTTCAAGGCCGTCAATTTCACGCCTTTTCCCGTGTTTTCAACCTTTTGAACGCGGTGTTCCATGTGGAATTTGAATCCTTCTTTTTTTAAGATCTTCGTCAATTCTTTCCCAAGTGCCAAGTCCATAGTTGGCAAAATGTTCGGAGCGAATTCTACCACTTCCACTTGTGAACCCAAGCGAGCGTAAACAGAACCCAATTCCAAACCGATCACACCACCACCTATCACGATCATTTTACCAGGAATCTCCTTCATTTTCAAAGCTTCCGTAGAGGTAATGATGCGGTCCTTGTCCGGTTCCATTCCCGGGAAGAAATTTGGCTTAGAACCTGTAGCGATCACAATGTTTTTCGCTGTAATATTCGTTGAATTGCCCTCCGTATCTTTGATAGCAACTGTGTTTTTATCCACGAATGAACCTACCCCTTGATAAACAGTCACGTTGTTCTTGTCCATCAAAAATTTGATCCCGTTACACGTTTGAGAGATCACCTCTTCTTTACGGGCGATCATTTGAGCTAGGTCGGCCTCCACGTTACTCACTTTGATTCCGTGTGCTTCGAAATTGTGTTTCGCGTTGAAGAAATGCTCTGAAGAATCCAACAAAGCCTTTGACGGAATACATCCCACGTTTAGGCAAGTTCCTCCCAAGGTTGGGTATTTTTCAATCAATGCAGTTTTCAAACCCAATTGTGCGCAACGAATTGCAGACACGTATCCACCGGGACCAGAACCAATGATGGCAACATCAAACGTACTCATAGTGTTAATTTCAAAAATGTGGGCTAAAGTTAGGGATTAATTAATGATGAGTAAACGCAGGATGGAATAATCTGGTGAAAAAATGGTTCGGGGCATGAAATGAGGAAGAAATGGAGGTGAAAAGCTGGGAGAGGGATAGGTTTTTGGGATGAATTTGGGGGAGTGGCGAAATTTTTCGGTCTTCGCAATTTGTCGAATTATAAAATTAGTTGATTAGAGAAATATATAATTCGATAATTCGATAATTCGATAATTCGATAATTCGATAATTCGATAATTCGATAATTCGATAATTCGATAATTACTTAAAATGCCCGCATTTGAATTCTGAAAACCATCATTTTTTAAAATCAATTCAGATTAATGAACTAGTTTTGAATCAAGATCAACAACACACAGTAATGCCCATTCGGATCACGCTTCTTTTTATACTCTTTTTTTCGATTGCGAATTCACTTACCGCACAAGGGGATTATTACCAAATTACGCGTCCGAAAAAAGGAATCATGCAAGGTATGGACACCTTAATTGAGCCCACTTATGATGAAACACGCATTGATTTCGCAACAGAAACGGCCTATGCGCGAATGAATCGAAGATATCGTTTTTACAACTTGAAAGAACGACACTGGTTTGAACATCCGGTTATGGATTCCATTCAGCAGATTTACGAGTATTCACAAATTCCCTATCCGAGAACTTTATATCTGGTACGAAGTGAGATTCAATGGGGCTTGATGGAAGTGACCTCAAAAGGTATTAACATGCTGCTCCCGGCAAGTTACGACTCGATTATTCAACTCAGCAACAATCAGTTGCTGTTTCGAGTTCACTCCAGTCAGCTTTCAGGTATTTACGATATGAAAGAAGGGTGTTTCCACGTTCCCTTGAATCAATATGAGCGCATCGTTGAAATTGAAAACACAGACCTGACGAGGAGACTGGGTAAATCGTATTTGATACAGCTTGGCGGTTTATTCGGTATTACTTCAAACAAAAGTAAGATACTAGAAGAAAAATACCAGAAGATCAATTGGTCTGACGACTTGATTTATTCCCAATATCCAAACGGTAAGGGCGAGGTTCTATTTTACCAGACTAGCAGTCCTTTAATGATATCCAATGTTCATGACCTTCTAACCTACAAAAACACCTATGCTCTAAAGACAGTCAAGTGGGAGATATATCTTTCAAATGGCTCTAAAATAGAGGGCTTACAGGATTTAGACACAGTATATCAATATTACCCGCTCGACGATGCAATTTTTCATTTATTTGAAGATCTGGGCGCCGAATACACCTTTGTGTTTGCAGGTAGAAACGATAGTTTGATTATCAAAGAACTCCAAAAGGATCAAATTCAATTCATACAGAATTGCCAATTCGTGCAACAACATCGCTATGGGATTGCAATAAAGCAGCAAGGGAAAGTTGGCTTAGTGGATCTCAGTTTTCGTACAGTTATCCCTTTTGAATACGACGATATCATGTTCTTCGCAAAAAAAGGGCGAAAAAAGTTCTACATGACCCGACAACATAAGCATTGGTCATTTTTCGAAGACTCAACGAAACTTTGGGAATTTGATGCCGACACTATTTTCTACTACAACTTGCAAAACGGACTGATCATTTTGAAACAAGCAGATAAATTCGCTTTATTCAATATTAATAACGGAAAATCAAGCGGGTTTGACTATGACTATATCTTCCAGGCTTATTCCGAGCAAAGCTATTTAGGAAGAATTGGTAAGGAGTATTACAAGTTATTGGATGAGAAAACATCCATAAAAACAAATTACACATTCGAGTCTGAAGGCTACAAATCTTTAGAGGAACTACAAATCGCGCTTTGCGAAGCGCTCAATTCCGGCGATAGTTTGAAAATTCGTGATTTTGCGCGAAAAATAAGTGTCGACTGGAATTCCTACGAAGCATTTGCCTCAGTTAAAGGAGAGAGCAGAGGTATTTTTAGTCAATTTTCAAATGACAAAATCTTGCAAGAAACAACCTTTCATCAAAAAGAAATTAATCGTGTGTTTTCAGAATATGATAAGAGCTATTCGCAGATGACCTGTAGAGGATTTGATGAGCCAAACTATCAAAATGCGTTTGCGCTTGGAAAGCTTCAAATTCAAGGAGTGAATACCCACTTCGTATTCGAAATGGGTGATAAAACACTCAAACTAAGCTTGGGTGAAATATACTTAGTGAATGGTTTTTACAAGTGCATGGGGTCGTTAAAACTGAATCGATTTCATTAAAACTGTTTGAATTTAGCAAAGTTGCTAAGTTCGAAAGTTACAAATTTCAAACAATCCAACATTACGAATTTGCTAAGCAAATCCGCCCTCTACAACTCAAAAATATGCTTCTCTGCGTGGTAGCTTGAACGCACCAATGGCCCACTCTCAACAAAACGGAAGCCCATTTCCAATCCTAACTGCTCGTATTTTGCAAAGCGCTCCGGAGTAACAAACTCAGCAATTGGCAAGTGCTTTGGTGTTGGTTGCAGATATTGACCCAAAGTAAGAATGTCTACACCTACTGCTCTCAAATCCTGCATCGTTTCGATGATCTCTTCTTCAGTTTCTCCTAACCCCAACATAACGCCAGATTTGGTGCGCATCCCTCCTTTTTTGAGGCGAAATAACACTTCCAAACTTCGATCGTACTTGGCTTGGATACGCACAGCTTTGGTCAAACGTCGAACAGTCTCCAAATTATGTGAAACAATCTCTGGAGCTACATCGATGATCTGTTGCAGATTTTCCCATTTCCCAGCAAAATCCGGTATCAAGGTTTCCATGGTAGTTCCAGGACTTTGGTGGCGAACTGCTTTTACAGTAGCGACCCAAATACTCGCCCCGCCATCCTTAAGATCATCGCGATCCACCGAAGTGATCACCGCGTGTTTGATACCCATGGTCTTGATGGAATGGGCAACTTTTCCTGGTTCAAATTCATCAACTGCATCTGGTCTTCCTGTTTGAACTGCGCAAAATCCACATGAACGTGTACAAATATTTCCGAGGATCATGAATGTAGCCGTTCCTTCTCCCCAACATTCGCCCATGTTTGGACAAGAACCGCTCTCACAAATCGTATGCAATTTATGTTCATCCACCAAGGCGCGAACCTTACGGTAGTTCTCACCAGTTGGCAACTTTACACGCAACCATTTTGGTTTTTTAATGCGGATGGAATTCTCGTTCGTTGTGATTTCTTCAGACATATGCCAAATCAATTAAAACCGTAACTTTGCGTATTGGTTTTATTTCCTGCAAAATTACAAAGAAGCATAGAATTTATGGCAACAGCGACAGTAAAATACCTTGGCGATCTGCGCACGGAATGTATACACTTGGGCTCAGGTACAACTATTCTGACGGATGCTCCTGTTGATAACAAAGGAAAGGGAGAAAAGTTCTCGCCTACCGACCTAGTGGCAACTGCTTATGCATCATGCATGATAACCATCATGGGAATCTATTGTAATGAACGAAATATCACATTTACTCATGCAGAAGCTACCGTAACTAAAATAATGGGCACAGGACCACGACGTATTACGGGAATAACGATTTCAGTAGACCTGACAGGAAATAAATGGGATGCGGATACAGCTGAACACGTGATCCGTGCTGGAAAGGCATGTCCGGTTGCCCATTCTGTACACCCCGAAATTGAAATAACATTTGAATTCCATGTATAATGAACGTCAAAACCGCGGAGAACGCAGCGGTAAATTCCAGCGCTCTGACAATCAACGATCATTTGAACGCAAACCAAAAGCGGATGCAGATGATATCATCTACGGAATTCGTGCAGTTATTGAGGCTATTCGCAACAAAGCGGAGATCAACAAGATCCTGATTCAAAAAGGAATAGATAAGTCGCTTTTTGACGAATTGCGGACTGAATTGACCGGCAAGGACTATCAATTACAATATGTCCCAGTTGAAAAGCTAAATAAACTTACGGCAAACAACCACCAGGGAGTGGTTGCTTTCGTTTCTCCGATCGCGTATCAGAACATTGAAGCGTTGTGTGATCAGTGGTTGGCAGAAGGAAAAGAACCTTGTGTATTGGTGCTTGATCGTATCACTGACGTTCGAAATTTTGGTGGTATTGCCAGAACGGCGGCCTGTATGGGAGTTGACGCAATTTTAGTTCCATCGAAAGGCGGAGCATTGATCTCTGCCGATGCTGTGAAAACCTCTGCCGGTGCTTTAAATGCAATCCCGGTTTGCAAAACAGACCTTTTGAAAGACAGTTTGTTCTATTTGCAACAAAGCGGATTTCAGATTGTCGCTTGTACTGAAAAAACGAAAATTTCGGTAGAGAATTATGCCTTTTTCGGGCCAACTGCAATCATCATGGGATCGGAGGAAGATGGTATTTCAAACGACATCATGAAAATGGCTGATGCACGTGTGAGTATTCCAATGGCCGGTACCATTTCTTCCTTGAACGTTGGTGTGGCTGCCGGAATGGTTCTGTTTGAAAGACTTAGACAAATTCGCCACAAATAGTCAATCGCTCATTATGATTCGATTCGTTTGTCTACTTGGAGCTATTCTATTGTTTTCTGCTTTCCAAAAGGATACTGACATCGATGACTCTTCGTGGTGGCTAACAGATCGTGCGCAGCAAAAAGCGGAAAGTCTCGCGTTTAAACATGGTTTGAAAGATACTATTTTACACGTAGCTAGCTCAGACTATCACCTTTGGCTACCTCAAAAACTAACCGGTGATAAACCCCTTTTAATCTTTGTGCATGGCATGGGATTAAATGGAATTGGTCAATGGAAAGAACAAATCGAAGCATTTTCGAAGGATTTTCAACTCATCATTCCTGATTTAGTGGGTTATGCCGGGAGTTCTAACCCAACAAACGCATTTTCGCCTGAAATACAAGCACAGACTTTATATCTCGCTTTGAGAAAATTGGGAATTAATAGCCCGGTAAACCTGGCAGGATTTAGCTATGGCGGATTGGTAGTGGCTACCTTTCATGATCTTTATCCTCAAATGACAAATAGGTTGGCTATTTGTGATGCTCCCGTAAAGTATTTCACAAAACACATGGCAGACAGCATTGTTTCAAGCCGAGGACTCACACATTTTGAACAATTATTGAGTCCAAAAACGAAAAAAGAAACGAAAGAATTCTTCGATGCTGTGTATGGAAAAATGGCCCCTCCGCTACCCGGACCTGTAAGAAAAAAAGCGTCAAAGTATATTTTTACCACCAATGCTGATACAAAACGAAAACAGATGGATCATTTGGAAAAGTTTGCCGAAAACTACGTCGGAAAAGCGTATGATTTAAATTCTTCAAAAACACTATTTTTCTGGGGTGAACGTGATGGGGTCATACCACTAGAAGTCGGTAGAAAATTACATAGAGATTATCCCGAAGCAAAATGGATTACTCATCCAAAGGCAAAGCACGACGCACTGATGACATTTGCAAATGCGTATAACCAAATTCTTTTAGTTCATTTTAATGGAGAATAAATAAAAAAGGGGCAATCCAAAAGCCCCTTTTTATTAAATATATGGTGCGACAAGCTATTCCGTTCCTTTTCGCTTTTCAAGTTCCGCATCAATACGCAACAACTGTTCTTCCAATTGTTTGATCTCAGTTTCTGTTTGTGTGATCTTTTCAGGCTTCATCAGTGCCTTCTTTGTCTTCAACGCCACTTTTCGATTTGTCAACTTGGTATTGCTATCTAATTTCAATTTCTTCAACCCTACTACAGACATTTTTGCCAATTCATCATTGGAAACAATTTTCAAAGCATCCTCATCCTCTTTTTCCTCTCCTTTCTCGTCTTTGTCATCCTCGTCATCATCTGTATGTGCTGATTCTTGCTTTTTCTCTTCTTTGTTTTTTGATTCCGTTTCTTTTGGAGTTTTAACATCCGGTTGCTTTGTCTCAGTTGGAACCGAACTACCCGCGTTTTGACCGTACATAACCCCTGATTTCTTGGCCGCTTTCAAACTTTCCATTTCATCCTTGATCATATCCTCACGCATGCTCAAATCCTCTTTTTCAGCTTTCGTCAAAGGTGTATTTCCTTTAGCAATCATACGGTTGGTCTTATCCAATTTTACTTGAGCCATATCACGATCCAACTCTGTTTCGCGAATTTCATATTGAAGCTCTGAGTATTCTTTGGTACCAGGTGTCGTTTTAGCCAATTTGTCATTCAAGATTTTGATCTTATTGTTCGCGCTAGCAATCTTGTTTTCTTGCATTGCCTTAGAATTCTGCAATCCTTCAGCTTGTGTTTTGCCAGATTCCCAGTCGGCTTGAGCCTGTTCACGATCAGCTTGTTGCTGTGCCTTCTGAGCTTCAAATTGCTTGTCGAATTCGGACTTCTCCTCTTGTTTATTGTTTGACTGACCCATATTATCACCGGATGATCCTGAACTACCATTATCAGAACTTTTTGAACAATCATTCAAGGTAAGACCCCAAGCAGCTTCTAACATTCCACCCATTCCGGATTCATTAACCAATGGTTCGAAATCAAAATCCGCATGTCCGCTACCATTGAGTGTGATGTATCCTTTTACATCCCATTTTTTATCACCATTCGGGATCTTTTTATACCCACTGGCATCCACCGAATTGGAAAGCAAACGCACATAGCCAAATGAAACAAACCCTTTATCATCGGTTTTCCCCTTTCCGATTTCAACATCACCGTGCTTTAAAGTAACATCCCAAAAACACAAGGGAGCACCTTTATAAGTCAATTTCAAGGACACTTTTGTTGAGGATTGACTAAAAGAAACGAGTCCAACTACCAAAAATGCCGAAAACAATAAATATTTCATAATTAAAATTTTTTGCGTCCGATTTTCAAAGACTGTACCAAAGATTAAAAAAGTTTTCTAAAAATTGACATATCAATGAACAATTGGCAGGCAGTTGATCACTTCCGGTAATTCTTCTAAACTTCTCACACGTGGCAAGTCTCTTTCTTTCTTGAATTTACTTTCAGGATCAAAATGGATGGCTGTCCAACCAGCATTTAAAGCCCCATGAATATCCGCCTTCCAATCGTCACCTATCATAACTGCATGATTCGCCTGACAGTGCGTACGTTTCAATGCTTCATCAAAGATCTGTCGGTGGGGCTTAGTAACCCCAATATCTTCACTGCACAAAACGAGATCAAAGAAATTGCGAATCCCACTATTCTCCAGTTTAATGAACTGCACTTCCCGAAATCCATTGGTAATGATGTGCATACGATACTTTTCCTGCTTCAGTTGTTCCAACATTTCCAAAGCGCCCGGAAATAAATTGGTTTGTCTTGGGGATATCGAAATATAGCCGTCGCTCATCTTTTGAGCCAACTGTGAATCGTGTATACCGTGATGTGCGAGTGCCTTCACAAATCGTTGGTCACGTAATTCTTCTTTCGTCAATTTCCCTTTTCCATACAATTGCCACAAATCAGCATTAATTCGAATATAAGTATGATGGAAATGAAAAAAATGCTCTATGGTATCACCAAGGCTCAAAGAATCATACAAATACTGCAGTGCTGCTTTGGAGTTTGTTTCAAAATCCCAAAGTGTGCGGTCAAGATCAAAAAATAGCTGTCTAACTTTCATTAGAACAAATGAAATGCACCAAAAGCCAAAGAAGTGGTTATTGCACCATTCACAACGATTCCGAACAAGATCAACATGAAGGTACGTTTATCTTTTCCGTAAAATTTAGCTGAGATGATAGTCCCTACGGGAACGGAAAGGAATAAAGGGGCGTACATGGAAACACCCACTATTCCAAATCTTCTCTTAATCCAAACAATGAATTTATTCGTTCGTGTAAATACCTTTTTCCGTTTCAATTCTGTTCCAGACGCTTTTGCCGCTGCAATTTGTGCTTTCCGTTTCTTGTGTGCGCGAATCATGAAAAATTCAGCAGAAAAATAAAAGATAAATGCACAGACGATCGCACCTGACACACAGCTCAGATAGGTTTCTAAAAAATTCAATCCTGCATGTGGTCCTCCAAATGGAGCAAACAAGAATTTGACCATAGAAAGGCCAAAAAAGCCGAGATATGCTGTCCAGTCCATCACCTTAACATTTTACGCCGTAAGCAAGATCACCGGCATCACCGAGACCTGGCACAATGTACGACTGAGCCGTTAATTCACGATCCAAAGCACCGATCCATACAGTAACTGTCTCAGGCAAATGACGTTTTAAATAATCCAACGCTTCAGGTGCTGCAATGGCAGAAACAATATGCACTTTAGCTGGTTTCCCTTGTTGCATCAAAGCCTTGTAAACCATCACCATCGAACTACCGGTAGCCAACATAGGATCGGAGATGATTAATGTTTTTCCATCCAAAGAAGGAGCAGCCAAATATTCCACGTGAATTTCAAAATCTTCAGCTGTTGTGTGCTTACGGTATGCAGAAACAAAAGCGGATTCAGCGCGATCAAAAACATTCAACAATCCTTGATGCATGGCCAAACCTGCACGAAGAATTGTAGCCAAAACCGGTTGCGATTTGATCACAGGAGATTCAGCTTCTCCTAGTGGAGTAGTTACCACTCGAGATTCATATTCCAAATGCTTACTTAACTCATATCCCATCACTTCAGCGATGCGTTCCAAATTCCTGCGAAATCGCAACGGATCCTGTTGAATTTCACAATCTCTCAACTCTGCCAGGAACGAATTAAAAATCGAAGGGGTTTGACTAATGTTATGTACGATCATCGCTATAGTTATTTTCTTTTGTTTCTAGTGCCGGATGCACCTTTGCACAAATAAACGGATTTTCTTAAAAAGTTTTGAGCAGATTAGCGTCAAGAAATGTGAAAAAGAGAAAGTTTTGGTGTGAAATACGCCGGCTATACAGTAATTTTGTACCCATGTCCAAACAAGCCAAATTAGATACCCGTATTTTCAGACGATTACTTCGTTTTGCGAAACCGTATCGGGGACTGTTGGTACTTGCTTTTTTTTGTACGATTGCACTTGCATTGATCGGACCGGCAAGACCAATGCTCATTGGTTCAGTGGTTCAAAATCACGTAGTGGACCATCCGGATAAAAATGCATTTCTATTTTGGACTTTGGTCATCGGCGGACTATTACTAGTAGAGGCTGCATTACAATTTGCCGGGTCCTATTTCTCCAATTTATTAGCGCAATCCGTTATACGCGACATACGCAAAAAGGTATTCAGTCATCTGACAACCTTTCGCATGCGCTATTTCGATAAAACACCTGTCGGAAATTTGGTGACGCGTGTTGTTTCGGATATTGAAGCCATTTCAGAGGTGTTCTCTTCCGGATTGATCGACATTCTCGGCGACTTGCTAACCTTGATCGTGGTCCTAGCGATGATGTTTTTCATCAATTGGAAACTGGCACTTATAGCCTTGATCCCTGTCCCATTATTGATCCTAGCTACACGCATTTTCGCACGCGCCATGCGCAAGTCTTTCCAACAAGAGAGTACCGCAGTTAGTCGCTTGAACACATTTGTTCAGGAACGGTTAACCGGGATGAACATTGTCCAACTTTTCGGTCGTGAAAAAGAAGAATTCGAGGGTTTTCAGGAAGCAAATCGTGTTCATCGCCAGGCACACATCAACGCCGTTTGGGCCTTTTCCATCTTTTTCCCGGTTGTAGAATTCTTAAGTTCCTTTTCTCAAGCATTGATAATCGTTTGGGGAGCATTTTATGTAGCTGGTTTGGATGTTACCGACCCGCAGTTATTCGGGAAGATCTTGAGTTTTACGATGTACATTCAAATGTTGTTCAGGCCTATCCGAATGCTCGCTGATAAATTTAATATTTTGCAGCGAGGCGTGGTTCGTGCTGAACGCGTTTTTGAGGTATTGGACATGGACGAGCATGTACAAGAATCCGGAACAAACTCTGAAGTCGATTTTCAGCAAGACGTTGTATTTGAAGATGTGTCTTTTGGATACAATGAAAATGAACCTGTACTTCGCAAGATCAACTTGCATATTGCAGCAGGGAAAACGGTTGCATTCGTCGGAGCAACGGGTGCAGGAAAAACATCCATTGTAAATCTCTTAAGTCGTTTTTACGAATATCAAGGTGGTAAGATTCACATTGGCGATGTAGAATTGCGCGAGATCGAAATGAACACTTTGCGTAAAAATGTAGCAGTGGTTTTACAGGATGTATTCTTGTTTTCAGATACCATACACAACAATATTACCTTGGGCAACCCGGAGATCACACGCGAGCAGGTTATCGAAGCAGCCAAAGCGGTGGGTGCAGATAGCTTCATTGAAAAACTCCCGGGTGGATACGATTATGAGGTTGGTGAACGAGGTGGTGTACTTTCTGTAGGGCAACGCCAATTACTTGCATTTATTCGTGCTTATGTTTACAATCCTCACATCCTAATTCTTGATGAGGCCACTTCTTCGGTGGACAACGAATCTGAAGCGCTTATTCAGCAGGCAACAGAGAAATTGACCAATGGAAGAACTTCTATTGTAATTGCGCACCGCCTATCAACCATTCAAGCTGCGGACATGATCGTAGTATTGGACAAAGGAGAGATCAAGGAAACAGGCAACCACGAACAGTTATTAAAACAAAATGGCTTGTACAATCGTTTGTACACCATGCAATTCTCACACATATGACACCAATTGGATTGAAAGTCGGAGGAGTTCCGGAGCACTTTAATTTACCTTGGAGATTGGCCATTGAAGAAGGTCGTTTCCAGGACATCGGATTGAATTTGCACTGGTCGGATATGAGTGGCGGAACGGGTCAGATGATTCGAGGACTGGAAACCGGTTCGATCGATATTGCTGTTCTACTTACCGAGGGTATTACCAAAAGTATTTTGGAGGGACTTGACGCCAAAATTTTACAAGTATATGTGGTTTCTCCGTTGCATTGGGGTGTACATGTGCCGGTAAACAGCTCCATTCAAACTACTCAGGATGTAGAAAACGGGACATTTGCTATTTCGCGTTACGGATCCGGTTCTCATTTGATGGCTTATGTAATGGCGGATCAACACGGATGGAACTTGGATGAGCTGAAGTTCAATGTTATCGGTGATGTCTACGGTGGATTGTGGGCATTAGAGAATAATGAAGCACAAGCATTTTTGTGGGAGAAATACACCACATTCCCATTTGTTGAACAAGCAAAATGTCGTTACGTTGGTGAAGTTGTTACACCATGGCCTTGCTTTGTCATTGCAGTTCGCTCAGAAGTTGCAGAAAAACACGGTGCATTGTTGCAGTTGATGTGCGATATCGTGAACGAAAAGGCACAAGAGGTCAAAAAGGACCCGGATGCCGTTGAGATCATTTCGTGGAGATACAATCTTCGCATGGACCAAGTAGAGAAATGGTTGTCTGAAACAGAATGGAATTACAAAGGGATTGAATACCCATTGGCATTTGAAAAAACGACACATTACCTGAAAAAATTGGGGTTGCTTAGTGAAGAAGAAGCTACAGGTTGGCGAGAAAAATTGTTTATTCAACGCAAGAATCAGGCATTGAAAATTTAAAAGAAATATTCTCCCTTTTCAATTTTACATTTTCAATTTTCAATTACCGCATTCCTTCCCAGCGCTTTTGGTCTTCCCAATCGTATTCTCCTTGTCGTTTCTTTCTACGTTCGATCTTTCGTTGGCGACGCGCATTCTTTTTCACACTTTTGCGAGCAGATTTTGATTGTCGTTTCCAAAACTCTTTTTTTGCTTTTCGCAATTCGCGTTTAGATGCTTTCGCTTCTTTCTTACGCTTTTTCGCGAGTTGTTTTTCTGCTTCTTCAACCGTAGCAGGCGCCTTATCAGGCGAAGCACTTCTGCATCCTGTCAATTGAAATGCAAGCAACAATAAACACGCATAAAAAAACGTTTGTATCTTCATAGTCGTAAATCCGCAAAATGGGACGTTTGAAAATACATATTTTTCTACTTGTTACACTGGTTTTTCTTTCTGGATGTCAAAAAGAAAAGAATCATCCGGTGCCGAGTATTCCCTTCGATTTTCAAATTGACTTGAGTTTACCTTCGTATCAACCACTCACTGGTGTTGGTGGCTGGTCCTACGTAAATGGTGGGTTAAAAGGAATCATTGTTTACCGGAAATCCATGGACGAATTCGTTGCATGGGAGCGACAAAGCCCGAAGGACCCGGAAGGTTCTTGTTCCTCCGGATTAGTTCCCAATGCTGATAATTTTTTACAACTGGACGATCCTTGTTCAGACGCAACCTTTTCTATGTACGACGGTTCACCCATGGCTAACTCCGATTGGGGGTTGCGCGGGTATCGCTGCGAATGGGACGGGAGCAATTTGTTGCGCATCTCGAATTAATCGTAAAATAAGCTGATCGTACCTTTCACTAAAGCAAGTTACAACTTCAAGTCTTTTCTAATTTTCAGATTCGTTTTCTGGTTATCATCGTAAAGTAACATCTAAATGAACAACGATGAAAGCTTTATTCTACCTCTCTTTCGTGTTCTTTATGCCATTGAGTATTTTCTGGGCACAAGAACCAACCTTTAATGGTCTTACTATCCAAGACAGTAGTGTACTAGCTTTGGTGCCTGATTGGGTAAAACCTGTTTTGGAGAAATCAGATCTGGCAAAACAACATAAGATCTTACAAACGCATAATCCTTTTTACTTCGAACAAGATTTCACAGGAGATAAAACGATCGATATTGCGTTCATGGTTCAAAACACCACTGATCAAAGTAAAGGACTCATGATCATTAATGCTGATAAGAATCTGGTATACATCGTGGGTTGTGGCACCCCCACAGATCTTGGAACGAGCATTACCGGTTTGCAGTCTTGGTTTGTATTTCGGGAAAAATCCATTCGCAGTCCCGGTGGTAAAACTCAAGCAATTACAGCTCCGGGTATTTTGGTTCGCGGAAAACGAAATGTAGCCATGGTGGTTTATTGGTCGCGAAACAAATACAAAACGTATTTAGCGGATGAATAAGGTTTTGGAGGGCCCGTTTTTTCTCGCATATAGGTAAAATTACCTTTTTACAAATCACCTATCAATTTTGCACAAAAAAAATCCCGATCCACCTCGAAAGGTATGGATCGGGATTGACCTGAATGATCTTATTTCTTAGTAACGGTAGTGTTCCGCTTTGAACGGCCCTTCTACTTTTACTCCGATGTAATCTGCTTGATCTTGAGACAAAGTTTCCAATTCTACACCGATCTTAGCCAAGTGCAAACGAGCAACTTTCTCATCCAAATGTTTCGGCAACATGTAAACATCATTCTCGTAGTTCTTGTAGTTTGCCCACAACTCCAACTGAGCCAATGTTTGGTTCGTGAAAGAGTTAGACATAACGAATGATGGGTGACCAGTAGCACAACCCAAATTCACCAAACGTCCTTCAGCCAAGATAATGATCTCGTTACCTTTTACGTTGTAAATATCAACTTGTGGCTTAACTGTGTATTTCGTTGATCCATAGTTATTGTTCAACCAAGCCATATCGATCTCGTTATCGAAGTGACCGATGTTACAAACGATGGCTTTATCCTTCATTTTCTCGAAATGACGACCTACAACGATGTCTTTGTTACCAGTTGTTGTTACGATGATATCTCCTAAATGAACAACTGAATCCAACTTCTTCACTTCAAATCCATCCATTGCAGCTTGCAACGCACAAATTGGGTCAATCTCAGTAACGATAACACGAGCACCAGCTCCACGCAATGAAGCAGCAGAACCTTTACCTACGTCTCCGTATCCACAAACAACAGCTACTTTACCAGCCATCATTACGTCTGTAGCACGACGGATTGAATCTACCAATGATTCTTTACAACCGTATTTGTTATCAAATTTCGATTTTGTAACTGAATCGTTTACGTTAATCGCTGGCATTACCAAAGTTCCGTTCTTTTTACGCTCATACAAACGGTGAACTCCTGTAGTTGTCTCTTCAGACAAACCACGAATATCTTTAGTCAATTCAGGGAATCGATCGAACACCATGTTTGTCAAATCACCTCCATCATCCAAGATCATGTTCAATGGCTGACCATCTTTAAAAGCAAACAAAGTTTGTTCAATACACCAATCGAATTCTTCTTCGTTCATTCCTTTCCATGCAAAAACAGGAATTCCTGCAGCAGCGATTGCCGCAGCAGCGTGATCTTGAGTTGAGAAGATGTTACAAGAAGACCAAGTAACTTCTGCACCCAATTCCACCAAGGTTTCGATCAAAACTGCTGTTTGGATCGTCATGTGCAAACATCCGGCGATGCGTGCTCCAGCCAAAGGTTTAGATGCTCCGTATTCTTCACGAAGTGACATCAATCCGGGCATTTCTGCTTCAGCCAATTTAATTTCTTTACGACCCCAGTCAGCCAAGCTGATGTCTTTAACTTTGTAAGCTAATTTTTCAGTTGTATTGCTCATAATGATTATTTGCTCCTTATTTTAAGAGTGCAAAGGTATGAAACACTCCTGTGAATTAAAAATTTAAAGCAAAAACAAGCGAAAAAAGAAAATGTTGGCCAATTGATCAATCTTGGAACAAATCCAACATGATTCTTCCCTGACCATAGGTCCATGGTTTACCAAAAAGAAAAGCAATCGTTGCCGGTATATCTCGTTGCTCATAAGGAGTAGAGATCGTTACTCCCTGTTTGAAATCAGGTGATATGGCTAAGAATTCGATGTGTCTGCACCCTTCACAGGCATCTCCATGTCCGATGTAGCCCGTAGACCAACCGGCGGTATGTCTTCCGTGATCATTTGTAATGATAATGGTAGTCTTACCGGCATAGGCGGCATGGGTTTGTAAAAGCTGTACGATCGATCCAACATATTGATCGGTTCGTTGAATCGCAGCCACATATCCCAATGAATCGCTCGCATGGCCGTAAGTATCCGGTTCCTTGAAATTAATGACCATCATTTCTGGAATTCCCGATGACAGTTGCTGCATGACGTGTTGAAAGGTTATTGAATCCGCGCGATAACCTCCTGTACCGTTTCCATTAACCCCACAATCTATTTGAACTGCTCCACCCTCGTAGGAGGCATAACTCGTTTGCGAGAGTACCCAAAGTTTATCCTTACTTGTATTCAAAAAAGACACACCTGACTTACCTGTCCATCGAAGATACTCTTGCAAGATTCCAGGAAAATGCGGTAATTCCAGTCCCGTATTGTCGATAGGATCGTACACTCCCGTGCAAATCGCCGTATGTCCGGGATTGGTATAAGTAGGTCCGTTGTTGTAAAAATTGGTGAGTAAAACACCTTGTGATCGCAATTGAGCGCGCACAGGAATGTTCGCCAAAGTGGTGTCACCCCAAGTTTCTGACCATCTCGGGCCATCAACAACAATTACTATAACACGCTCAGTTTCGAAGTGCTTGGAAACGACTTCCTCATCCTTGCAAGCGAAAAGAAGTATGACGACAGAAAATATAGCACCCCACTTTAGCATATCACAAGGTATAAAATCCAACTCATTACACAAAAAAATCCTTCCATTTTCATGGAAGGATCTACCAACAATAAAAACAAAGTCTAAGGACTTGTCTTAGAATAAAGCCATTATAATGAAGCTAACGCTTCTTTTACCAATTCAGCAACGCGCTTACCGTCTGCTTGACCAGCCAATTGCGCATTTACAGGCCCCATTACCTTCCCCATATCACCAGGTCCGGTTGCACCTATTTCCTGAATTTTTGAAGAAATTACCGCTTTGATCTCATCTTCAGACAACATCTTTGGCAAGTATTCTTCAATTACTTTTGCCTGGAACATTTCTTCATCCGCCAGATCTTGACGTCCTTGTTCCACATACAACTTATAAGTATCCATGCGTTGCTTGTGCAACTTCAAAACGATCTTATTCGCTGCGTCTTCTGAAACTTCTCCGGAACCGGAAGTAGCCTCAAGAAGTAATTTACTTTTAATATCACGCAATGCAGCTAAGCGTTCTTTTTCCTTAGCCAGCATTGCGCTTTTGATATCCTGATTGATTTTCTCTGTTAAGCTCATTGTCTTAATCTACATTGTCGTGTAAAAACGAATTGTTCGTACGTAGGCTGCCATTGTCATCAGACAAGCCAAAACGGCTTGAACGAGACTCATCGCTTTTACGCACTGCATCCAGCTGAATATTGCGGCGAACGAACGCAGGCTCATCCTCCAACTCTTTCAACCCTTCAGCTTTCTTCAATTTGTTATTGTACTGTTGAATACGCTCAATACGCTCCAAGTTACGACGTTGGATCTCTTCTTGAGAAAGTGGAGAACGCGTTTCTTGCTCAGCGATCGTATTCAATTTATTTTCTGTTTCATCTTCCAAGAAGTAACGCTTTGGCTCTTCAGCAACCGTCTCAACAGTTTCCGTTTGAACACTTACAGTTGTGGTCTCAACATGAGATGTGTTGGTTGTTTCTGAAATCTCCCACTCAAGGTCCATAACTGTTTTTTCTGCAACCGCAACGGCTTCTTCTTTTACCGGAGTCTCAGCAACAGTTTCCTGCACCTCTTCTACCGTTGACTTTAAAAATGGCTCTTCCATAGAGGTTACAGAAGGAACCACTTGCTGAGTTGGGGAAGTCAAAGGAGTTGTGATCTCATTCTTCGCTTCTTCTTCCAATTTCACCACTTTGCGCTCTGGAGCTTTTTCAAATCCAGTGATTGGAGATGACTTAAATCCAGTTGCAACCAAGGTAACGCACAATTTATCACCTAGTGACTCATCTTTACCATGACCCCAGATGATATCTGCAGTGGATCCTGCTTCATCTTGAATGAAATCAGTGATCTCACCGATCTCGTCCATAGTTACTTCTGAATCACCATAAGTAATATTCAATAAGATGTAAGTTGCACCCTCAATATTATTATCATTCAACAACGGAGAGTTCAATGCCTCTTTCACTGCGCTGATTGCACGATCCTCGCCTTCAGCAGTTGCAGATCCCATGATCGCTACACCACTGTTGCGCATTACCGTGTTCACATCATTGAAATCAACGTTAATTGCTCCAGTTGTAGTAATAACCTCTGCAATACCTTTAGCAGCTGTACTCAACACATTATCAGCCATTGCGAAAGATTGTGAAAGCGACATGTTGCCACCCACCTCACGCAAACGCTCGTTATTAATCACCAAAAGTGTATCTACGTTTTGGCGCATTTCTTCTAATCCTTCTTCTGCTTGTTGTCTTCTGCGACGTCCTTCAAAAGCGAAAGGAACAGTAACAATACCAACTGTCAGAATATTCAATTCTTTTGCTATCTGTGCAATTACCGGAGCTGCACCCGTACCTGTTCCACCACCCATTCCGGCAGTAACAAAAACCATTTTTGTGTTACGTCCTAACAAATTGCGGATATCGTCGATGTTCTCTACTGCTGCATTGCGTCCGATCTCAGGAATTGCACCTGCACCTCGACCTTCAGTCAAGCTTGGACCCAATTGGATTTTCATTGGCACTGGTGAAATATCTAATGCTTGGCGGTCAGTATTACATACTACGAAATCAACGCCTTTGATCCCAAGATCAAACATGTGATTTACGGCATTGCTACCTCCACCACCTACTCCGATCACTTTAATGATCGACGTGTCTCCTTTTGGCAAATCGAATTCCATATACTTTGCTTTTTATTGTTGTTTATTGTTGTATCCTTATTCTTCCTCAGCGAAGAAGTTTTTACTTTTTGTCAATAGTGTATCGAAGAAACTTCCACGACTCTTGGTAGAATGTCCTTTCACTTGTCC
>JACCEA010758831.1_pt1 | contig 23047 bp, 19 predicted proteins | sample 7449851 | NCBI WGS metagenome assembly JACCEA01 (sample SAMN15323453, study PRJNA562643) | freshwater metagenome | isolation source: river surface water | place: USA:Blue River Watershed | collected 2017-08-18 | reverse complement strand
GCTCATGAAAGAAATAATAGATTGAACAACATAAAAATGATACTATTAAGTTTGAAACAAAATTTCTTCTCATAATCTTCTTCGTCTATATAAATTCAAACTTTAAAGTATTAACCTCGCAATCAGCTCAAACTGCGATTTCCACATTTTCTCTCTTTACGAAGTCAGAAACTTAGCAGAGCAAAAATTAGAAATTGACAGATTGCAAATCTATCCCACAATTAACTAAAGTACATTTTTCAATAAATGTGGGCGTTCTTTGGCTACTTTTAGCATCATTTCGCCAAAAAGTGTATTTGCCCATGCAAACCATTTTCTTGTAAATTTGACGGCATCATCTTTATCAAACGATTCGTGCATGAAACCTGTATTGGCATGCGTATTTTTCAAGAATTTTAGTTGTTGTAAAATCTCTTTATCATCGGTCGAGGTCATGGCTCGCATAATAATGCTCAAATGCCAAATCTGATTAACCAATGTATGCGGACTGCCAACGCCTTCGGCGGCTTTTCCTTTAAAAAAATACGGGTTCGAGTCGCTCAACACAAATCGGCGAGTATTTTGATAAATTGGGTCGGTAGCTTTTACTGCTCCCAAATATGGTAAACTCATTAGATTCGGTACGTTGGCATCATCTTGCAGGAGGCAATTTCCAAAACCATCTACTTCCATGGCGTAGATTTTACCAAATTTCGGGTGATTAATCACGGCGTGTTTTTGAATAGCAGCCTCTACTTCATTTGCAAAAGCTTGACATTCTTTAGCAAAATCGGCACTTTTATACACTTTGGTCGCAATTTCCGCAATTTGTCGGAACGAAACTACGGCAAATAAATTAGCGGGAATCAAAAACGGATAAACCGTAGCATCATCCGATGGTCGGAAAACACTATGAATCAAGCCATTAGGTTTTGTGACATTGCCCAGTCCATTTCCTGGAACGGTATCTGTTGACCAAGAAGTTGTTCTTCCGAAACGGTATTTACCCACTCCATTGAAGCGTTGTTGTTCTCTACAAGTGGCAATGATACTTTGGGCGGCTTTTAGCCATTTTTCATCAAAAACACTCGTATCATTAGTCAATTTCCAGTAATTGTACGCCAAACGAACCGTATAGCAAAGTGAGTCAAGTTCCCATTTACGTTCGTGAAGTTCAGGTTTCATATCGGTATGGTCGCTGAGCCACTCTGATTTTCCTGGGCCATCATTAAACGCATTGGCGTACGGGTCAATCAAAATACATTCGGTTTGACGGTTGATTACGCCCGCAATGAGTTGTTGCAAAGCAGCATCTTCTTTCATCAAACTCAGGTAGGGCGTTACTTGTGCTGTGCTATCTCGCAGCCACATGGCATGAATATCGCCCGTAATCACAAACGTATCGGGGCGGTTGTCTTTCTTTTTAAAATGAACCGTAGTATCAAGTGTATTCGGAAAACAATTCTGAAACAACCACGCCAACTCAGGGTCTTTTATCTGAGTTTTCATGCGGTTGATGGTTGCTTCAATGGCTGGGCTACTAAAATTTCGTTTGTCGGCCGAAACTCGCACACTTGGAAATTCTTGTGCGAAACCTTTGGTTTGAATCAATAAACCCATGCCTGCCAATGTACTTTGCTGTATGAATTTACGACGGTTGATGTTTTGCATTTTGGATGGTCGATGTTTTGTTCTCAAATTCCATAGTGAAGGGTTTGCAAACCCTTCACTATGAATAAAAAATTGGGTGATTAAATCACATGAATACTCTTCTCAATTTTAGCAATCATTTGTCCGAAAGGTTGGGCAGAAATGCCATTTTCTTGCAAAATTCGTTCTAATTCCTCTTTTCCTGATGGTTCTACGGCAATTAGAAGTCCGCCGCTGGTTTGTGGGTCAGCCAATAAAATTCGCTGCGTATCGTTGATGGCAGATACTTTTTCGCCGTAACTTTCCCAGTTAGTATTACAGCCCTTTGGAGCACAAAACGGATACAAATAATCATTGGCTTCGGGCATTTTTGGCACTTTTTCGTAGGAAATTTCGGCACTTAGGTTGCTACCTTCGCACATTTCTACCAAATGGCCTAAAAGACCGAAACCCGTTACATCAGTCATGGCTTTTACGGCCGAAAGTTTTCCCAGCTCCGCCCCTACTTTATTGAGTGTAGCCATCTGATTGACAGCCACTTGCAAATATTCTGGATTTGAAATCCCCATTTTTTGGGCAGTTGCCAAAAGCCCAACACCAAGCGGTTTTGTGAGGTATAGCAAACAACCTTCAGTAGCGGTTGAGTTCTGCTTCAGATGTTCAATTTTCACTTTACCAGTTACTGCTAAACCAAAAAAAGGTTCGGGGCTATCAATGCTATGTCCACCCGCCAACGGAATATTAGCGGCGGTACAAGTAGCTCGGCTTCCATCCAATACTTTTTGGGCAATTTCGGCAGGAATTGTATCAATCGGCCAGCCCAAAATAGCAACCGCCATTATTGGCTCGCCACCCATTGCGTAAATATCGCTGAGTGCGTTTGTTGAAGCAATTCGCCCAAAATCAAAAGCATCATCAACGATTGGCATGAAGAAATCGGTTGTACTGATAATTGCTTCTCCATTTCCTAAGTCAAAAACTGCTGCATCGTCTTTATCTTTGTTACCTACCAAGAGATTCGGAAAAGCATTTTGAGGCGTAATTGTGTGTAAAATTTGGTCGAGAACTTTCGGGGAAATTTTGCATCCGCAGCCAGAGCCGTGGCTATATTGAGTAAGTTTTATTTCAGACATGATAGAATTGATGATTTTGTAAACCGTCGTAAAAATACATAATATTGTAGAATGGTTTTGATAAAACTGGTTTTTAAAATATTAAGTCATAAAACCATAAAATTGGAACAGCCTGTTCCAGAATTGAACTAAACAAACTATGACCCTTTTTCTGATACCAACCATTCTCGCACCCGATACGCAAGAAACCGTCTTACCGCCCCAAATAAAGGCTGTCGTGAGTGAATTGAATGTATTTTTTGTGGAAGAGCTCCGAACTGCTCGAAGATTTATTAGTAGTCTGAAACTCAATAAAGTAATTGATGATATTACGTTTTATGAACTTAATAAAGATACTCCCCACGACCAAACACTTGCTCAACTCAAAAAACTCAAAACCGATGCTGGTATCATCAGCGAAGCTGGTTGCCCAGGAGTGGCCGACCCTGGTTCGGTGGCGGTGGGCTATGCCCATCAGTTAGGGCATAAAGTGGTGCCTTTGGTAGGTCCAAGTTCAATTCTGATGGCTTTGATGGCTTCGGGATTTAACGGTCAAAGTTTCACTTTCAATGGTTATCTTCCGATTGATAAGCAACTGAGAATCAAATCTTTAAAAGACTTAGAGCAACTGGCCAAGAAAAAACAGCAAACACAGATTTTTATGGAAACGCCTTTCCGCAATAATCAACTGCTGGAAGATGTTTTGCAAAATCTAAATCCCGAAACATTGCTTTGCATTGCCTGTAATGTTACGGCTACCGACGAATTTATCAAAACGCTACGAGTGAAAGACTGGCGAAAATCTAAACCCGATTTACACAAAAAGCCCACTATTTTTTTACTTTTGTAGAAAACCTGCTGTATGCAATAGACTATACGCTCTAAGCAAACAGATTAAAATATTTTCAAAAAGCATACAGCATAAGGCTTAATGCAATTATAATATGATAAACATACATTCCTTTACATTCTCGCCAATTTCGGAAAATACTTATATTTTGTGGGACGAAACCCACGAGGCTGTTATTATAGATGCTGGCTGTTTAGCTCAATATGAAAAAGAAGAGTTAGCCGATTTTATTACCGATAATCGTTTGGTAGTGAAGCAACTACTACAAACCCACTGCCACCTCGACCACGTTTTTGGGGCTGCTTATGTAAAGCGTAAATTTGGTGTGAAGATGTATATTCACAAAAACGAAGTCCCGATTTTGGCTGATGTAGAAAACCGTTGTCGAATGTGGGGTATTAGGGGTTTTGAACCCGTAGAAGCTGATGCGTTTATTGATGAAAATGACAAAATTTTCTTCGGAAATTCAGAACTTGAAATACGTTTCGTGCCTGGTCATGCTCCTGGACATCTGGCTTTTGTGAATCATGCACAGAAATTTGTGATTGGTGGCGATGTGCTTTTCAGAGGAAGCGTTGGACGTACAGATTTCCCATTTTGTAGCCACGAAGCTTTGATTCACAGCATCGAAACACAGTTCTTGACGCTTGATGATGATTATAAAGTTTATAGCGGTCATGGCGACCCTACCACTATTGGCTATGAGCGAAAAACGAATCCATTTTTGTAGAACAATTCTCTGAATTGTTTTCTTTATAAATATCATTGACGCAATCGAACAAGTTAGAAACTTGTCCTACAATTTTATGAAATTATTTACTATTCCAAATATCATGACGCTCGGCAATCTACTCTGTGGATGCTTGGGTATCGTTTTTGTTTTTGAAGGAAACCTGCTTTGGGCTTCTTACTTAATATTTATTGCAGGAATTCTCGATTTTCTGGATGGTTTTGTGGCACGTTTACTCAAACAACATTCTGAAATTGGGAAACAACTCGATTCTTTGGCTGATATGGTTACATTTGGCGTTTTGCCTTCGTTTATCTTGTTCATGCTTCAAACTAAAAAAACTGTTCTTTATACTTCTTTTTGGATGAATAATACACCAAAGCAACTTCAAGAAGAAAATGGTATGTACGCGTTTATTGGGAGTTCGACACCTTACACAATTTATTCATTTCTTGCATTTTCTCTGACACTTTTCTCTGCATTACGTTTGGCCAAATTCAATATTGATACCCGTCAATCTGATTCATTTATTGGAGTGCCAACGCCCGCCAATGCCTTTGTAGTCGCAGCATTTCCATTAATTTTAGAGTTCAATCCCGAATATAAATTCTTAATTCTTAATTCTGCATTTCTGATTTCCTACACGCTCATCATGAGTTATTTACTGATTTCGGAGATACCCTTGTTTGCACTCAAATTCAAGAATTTTTCTTGGGCTTCTAATCAAATCAAGTACATTTTCTTGATACTTTCCATCATTTTATTAGTGGCTCTGCAATTTGTTGCTATACCGTTAATCATATTTTTGTACATCATACTTTCGGTAATTAGTAATTTTCGAGCAAATAAACCGTAAAACTCATTGGTCAGACGTACCGTCAGACCTTTAACCTAAAACATAAAACAATGCAAAATCCATTTGAAGAAAATCAAACATCTGTTCGTCCGATGTTTCTGACGATTTTATGCGTACTGACACTCGTCTGGAATGCCTACAAATTTTATGGAGCAATTCCGAATATTTTCACACCCGATAAAGTAATTGAGAGTAAAGAACAGGCCAACGAAATGGTGATGGATATGTTTTCGAAATATATGTCGGAAAAAGACCTCGAAAAAATTGAAGAGTCACAAGAAGAAGCTAATAAACTCATTCAGAAAGATACCTTAGTGACTTCGGGCGTAATGTCTTTGATTTCGAGTATTTTACTGATTTTAGGAGCTATCTGGATGTGGGGACTCCGCAAAAAAGGCTTTTGGGTATATCTTGCGGGCAATGCGATTGGTATTATTGCTCCAATCTTCATCATGGGCGGTGCTGCGGGTTGGGGCATCGGAGTGATGGCTTTAATAAACGCCGCTATTTTCTCGGGGCTATATGCCATGAATCTTAAATTCTTATCCTAAGATATTTGTTAATATATCTTAAAACCCGCCCAACTCTGGGCGGGTTTTTCTATTTTTAAATATATTTAGTTCTAAATACCACGGCGAACTAAAAATTTGCTCCACATTTATGAAGAAAATATTACTATTACTTATCTTCTTATTCATTCAATGGAACGGTACAACGTTTCGCTTAGGGGGCTCCTTGTTTGCACAAGGCGATTTTACTCGCATCTATCACCCAATTATCAATTCAGCTGAACTGGCCATTGTTGACACCAATTATTACGAAGCACTTGATTATTACAAAGCTGCCTTCGATAATGTAAAAAAGCCCTTTGCCAAAGACTATTACAATGCTGCCATTTGTGCAGCAATGGTAGGCAAAATGTCAACAATGTTTGATTATTTGGAGAAAATCGTAGAAAAAGGGTATCCTTCTGATAGTTTGCGGAAAGATGTTTTCTTTCATTACGTAGCCGATACCTGCAAAGTATGGAGCAAGTTTGAAAGCCAAATGAAGTTGGTAAAACCTACTCTCAATCAAGAATTAAGAGATAGTTTAAACAAAATTTATGCTTTGAGCACTAAAATTATTTATACTCCATTAACCACTGATTTAAGAGAGTACTTTGCAAAAAATCATAATTTACCTCAAACATTTACTACCAAAATAAATGGAAAAGATACAACGATTGCCGTTAGAATAAACAGTTTTATAGATAGTCTTTATTTTTTCAATAATTTAACTGGAAAACTCAAACTTCAACAGGATAGTTTACGAAAAATCAATAACGAGATATTTTCAAAAAATCAACATCATGTCTATAACTCTATTGTCAAAATCATCGAAAACAATGGATATCCCGATGAAAATTTGATTGGGCTTTCGGGCAGAGATTTTCAAAATTCTTCAAAAGATAGGCGTATATTTTTCTTTACAGAGCAAAACTTCAATAATTCGATATTGAATAATAGTATCGTTCTTGATATTTTTTCGAGTTCGTTTCCCACAGAAGAAAGTGATATTAATTCACTCATTACGCAAGCTGTTAGAGATGGGAAATTATTGCCTCATCATATAAATAGAATAAATGCAAGTCGAGGGAATTTTCGTGGTAGAGCTCCCAATAATACCATCAAAAATGAATCTCTCAATATATTCTCATTTGGCAAAGTAAAGGTTTATCGTTTACAATTAGATGCCAATCTAAAATGTGAGATTCCTGATTTAGAAAAAAAACTCTCACGCAGCTACTGGCAGAAAGAATCATTACAAGAATACAGCGAAGCCGAAATCAATGAAAAACGCCTTGATATTGGCTTAGAAACACTGGCAGATGCCTATAAAAAAGCATTTTTCAAGGCACATCCAAGGGTTTTCATTATCAATGGTGGTAACTACCAAACCGAACTTTCGTATGTATCAAGCTGCGAGGTTTTAGAGAAAATGCTGAAAGAAAGCACGTTTGTGCGATAATTTACGGTCTTCAGTGGGCAGTTTGCAGTCGAACATATTTAGATTTGATTGCCCATTGAAGACTGAGGATTGTAAACTGCCTACTGTAAACTGAACACTAAAAATATAACTTTACCAAGAAACTTCTCAATAATTCAAAGTCTGCCAAATATTATTTTGTCAAAAATTCATCTTCTATTAATTATCAGTTAATTTTACACTTTATTTCAGCATAGAAACAAAGTATTGATAACTGTTTACTGATAACTGATAACTAAAAATGTCTGTAGAAACTTCCATCATTCGTGACACGCAAATCTTTGATTTAATCACGAAAGAAAACAATCGCCAATTACATGGCATCGAATTGATTGCTTCTGAAAACTTCGTGTCGCCACAGGTGATGGAAGCGGCAGGTAGTGTTTTGACAAATAAATACGCTGAAGGTCTCCCTGGCAAACGCTATTATGGTGGTTGTGAGGTAGTTGACCAAGTTGAGCAAATTGCTATCGACCGTCTCAAACAATTATTTAATCTTACTTGGGCAAACGTTCAGCCACACTCAGGAGCTCAAGCAAACATGGCGGTTTTTGTGGCATGTTTGAAACCTGGCGATAAAATCTTAGGCTTTAACCTTTCGCACGGTGGACACCTTTCGCATGGTTCGCCAGTAAATATTTCAGGAAAATACTTCCAACCTTTCTTCTACGGCGTTGAAGAGGAAACTGGCTTAATCGACTGGAATAAAGTGGAAGAAACTGCTCACCGTGAGCGTCCGAAAATGATTATCTGTGGAGCTTCGGCTTACTCTCGCGACTGGGATTACGCTCGTCTTCGTCAGATTGCCGATTCGATTGGTGCTATTTTATTGGCTGATATTTCTCACCCAGCAGGTTTGGTTGCGAAAGGTTTATTAAACGACCCATTCGACCACTGCCATATCGTGACTACAACTACGCACAAAACCCTTCGTGGTACGCGTGGTGGGGTAATCATGATGCGTAATGATTTCCCGAATCCATTCGGAATTACAACGCCAAAAGGCGAAATCAGAATGATGTCATCGTTATTAGATTCTGGTGTTTTCCCAGGAACACAAGGTGGCCCATTAGAGCATATCATTGCGGCTAAAGCAGTTGCTTTTGGTGAGGCTCTTACCGAAGGATTCTACAACTATCAAGTGCAGGTTCAGAAAAATGCCAGAGTAATGGCACAAGAATTCATGAACCGTGGCTACAAAGTTATTTCTGGCGGAACTGATAATCACTTGATGTTGATTGACTTACGTCCGAAAAACTTGACTGGTAAAATTGCCGAAAACTCATTGATTCAAGCAGATATTACGGTAAACAAAAACATGGTTCCGTTTGATGATAAATCGGCCATGACTACTTCGGGTATGCGTGTAGGAGCTTCGGCCATGACTACTCGTGGTTTGGTAGAAGCTGATATGATTCGCATCGTTGATTTGATTGATGAGGTATTGATGAACCACGATAACGCAACGAAAATTGCTAATGTTAGAGGAGAAATCAACAACTGGATGAAAAACTATCCGTTGTTTCAATAGTAATTATCGCATATAAAAGGAAGTCTTCGCTTTGAGCGAAGACTTCCTTAAAGAGAAAATAAGAAAGGCTTGGTTCAAACGAATCAAGCCTTTTTCTAAACCCTAACTAAACCGTATATAAATCTTTCTGAACGAAACCAAGCTTCATTCCACAAATTATCCAATTAAATAGTATTCAAATTCTTGTTTGATAGCCAAACATTCGTTTTTAGTTTCTTTCAAAATTTCGCATTTTGCTACACTCTTGCCAAATAGCTTTTCAGTAAAAAACTCGACTACGTAATTAGTCAACATCTCTACAAACGATTCTTGAATGTTGGTATCTTCTTTGATGCTTGTGATACTTTCAAGATTTACTTTAATTGAGCTCTCAAGTTCATTAACAATATTCTTTTGCTTGATATTCTTACTCAAAGTACGTTGCTGCTCATAGGTATTGTGCGGAAAACCCATAGCCATTGAACCAAAACTGATTGAAGTGATTGCAAGAAGTAATAATAGCTTTTTCATAATTGTTGAGTTTTGCGTGTCTGAACTCATTATCTGATTGACAATACAAAGATATGTGTTTTATTTAGTATTATGCAATACATAGTACCTTTTATTTTCCTTTTTTTCTGACGAAAGGTCGAAAAGTCTGATAAATGGCTTTTAGAATGTATTACATATATAAGATGCAAAAACGTAGTACAAAGTTGCAGATTTAAACAGATATTTTTTTAGTAATTAACATTCTTTAACAAATATATACAAATGTAGATATATAGACCCAATAACTCAAATATCAGATGTTATTTAAGTGTGTTTTTTTATATTTACAAAAAAATCAATCCTACTCCAATATTATGTTAAAAAATCATCTGAAAGCACTAATTTTATTAATGCTTTCCTGCGAAACCTTCGCTCAATCAACTAACACACTTTGGTATAAACAACCCGCTCAGTATTTTGAAGAAACACTCGTATTGGGTAATGGAAAACTCGGTGCAACTGTTTTTGGTGGTGTAAAGTCTGACAAGATTTATCTCAATGATGCTACGCTCTGGTCGGGCGAACCCGTAAATGCCAATATGAACCCAGAAGCATACAAAAATCTTCCAGCAATCAGAGAGGCTCTCAAAAACGAAGATTATAAATTAGCCGATAAACTTCAACGCCAATTACAAGGGAAGTTTTCGGAGTCTTATGCACCACTTGGTACGATGTTTATCAATCACGCCAATGCGGCGGATACTTACTCTAACTATTACAGAGAACTGAATATCGCACAGGCGGTTTCTAAAGTTACTTACGAGATTAACGGTATCAAATATACTCGTGAATACTTTGTTTCGCAGCCTGACCAAATCATGGTTGTAAAACTAACGAGTAGTAAAAAAGGAGCTTTGACTTTTGATGTAAAATTTAATAGTTTACTCAAATATAAAGTTTCTACGCCTAAGCAAACTTTACAAGCTAATGGTTATGCCCCAATCAAGGCCGAACCTAATTATAGAAGAGTTGAAAACCCAATAGTTTTTGATGAAAATAAGGGCACACGCTTCACGACATTGGCTAAAATTAAAAATACAGATGGCTCAATCGTATCAACCGATAGCACTTTGGGCGTAAAAGAAGCAACCGAGGCCGTCATCTATGTTTCGATTGCTACAAGTTTTAATGGTTTTGATAAAAACCCTGCCACACAAGGTCTTAATAACCAAGCCATTGCAGCGAGTAATTTAAGCAAAGCCTTTGGCAAAACTTTCGCCCAAATCAAACAAGCTCATTTGCTCGATTATCAAAAATTCTTCAATCGTGTAAGTTTAGACTTAGGAAAAACCACCGCTCCGAATCTACCAACTGATGAACGATTAAGACGCTACGCCAAAGGTGAAGAAGATAAGAATTTAGAGATTCTTTATTTTCAATATGGCCGATATTTGCTCATTAGTAGTTCACGCACAATGGGTGTACCAGCCAACTTACAAGGAATTTGGAATCCATTCATGCGTCCACCGTGGAGCAGCAACTACACCACTAACATCAACGCTGAAGAAAATTATTGGCTTGCCGAAAATACCAATCTCAGCGAAATGCACCAACCCATGATGGCTTTTATAAAGAATGTTGCTACCACTGGTAAAGTTACGGCCAAGACATTTTATGGGGTAAATGGCTGGGCAGTTGCTCATAACTCAGATATTTGGGCAATGAGTAATCCAGTCGGCGACTTTGGCCAAGGCGACCCAGGTTGGGCAAACTGGAATATGGGCGGTGCATGGCTCAGCACGCACCTTTGGGAACATTATGTATTTACTAAAGACCAAAACTTCTTGAAAAACGAAGCCTATCCGCTAATGCAAGGGGCAGCACAGTTTTGTTTAGAATGGTTGGTTGAAGATAAAAATGGTAAATTGATTACTTCACCATCAACATCACCTGAGAATATTTACATCGCACCCGATGGCTATAAAGGAGCAACTATGTACGGCGGGGCTGCCGACTTAGCCATGATTCGAGAGTGTTTTATTCAAACCATCAAGGCGTCAAAAATATTGAATACAGATGCTGAGTTTAGAGCAAAACTCGAAACAGCCTTGGCGAAACTTTATCCATATCAAATCGGTAAAAAAGGAAATCTACAAGAATGGTATTATGATTGGGAAGATGCGGAACCTCAACACCGCCATCAATCGCATTTGTTTGGACTTTTCCCGGGAAACCATATTTCGCCACTAAAAACCCCTGCTTTAGCTGATGCTTGCCGCAAAACGCTTGAAATTAAAGGAGATGAAACCACTGGTTGGAGCAAAGGTTGGAGAATCAATCTTTGGGCAAGACTGCTTGACGGAAACCATGCCTATAAAATGATTCGTGAATTATTGAATTACGTTGAACCCGATGCCATTCGTCCAAAAGGTATGAATGGTGGAGGAACTTATCCGAATCTTTTCGATGCACATCCTCCTTTCCAAATTGATGGTAATTTTGGTGGAGCTGCCGCTTTTGCCGAAATGCTGGTGCAATCTGACGAAGAAACGATTCGCCTACTCCCTGCCCTACCCGATGCTTGGGCTAATGGCTCAGTAAAAGGTATTTGTGCCAGAGGTGGTTTTGAAGTTTCGCTTGAATGGCATGAAAAAACACTAAAAAAAGTAATCATTTCATCGAAAAAAGGCGGTAAAGCTGCCTTGATTTCGGGCAATAAAACCAAAACCATTTCATTGGCTGCTGGTCAGCAAATGGAAATAGTTTGGTAAAAGAAATAGTAGGGCTTTGGTATCTCACAAACATTTGCCAAAGTCCTTCTTCACTCCTCGCCAACTTCTTTATGTTTCTCATATTTTCATTTCAGAAATTTCATTTCGGGAACGTTCCCGATAACGTTTGCGTAAAATAAGCCATAATAAATATTGATTTACTACAAAAATCGGGCTAATTTTAAATTCTTTAGACCTTAAAAGCATTCAACCCGATAAAGCATGACCTCATCAAAAATCATAGGTTCACTTCTACTTTTTATATCAAATTTTGTTTTTGCACAAAAAGACATTTACTTATTTTCCTATTTCACCGATAACGGTCAAGATGGTTTACACTTTGCGTACAGTAATGATGGCCTAAAATGGGAAAGCCTCAACGAAGGAAAATCATTTCTGAAACCCGAAATTGGCAAAGATAAACTCATGCGTGACCCATGCATTATTCAAGCCAAAGATGGAACTTTCCACATGGTATGGACGAGTGGTTGGAAAGACCAAATTATTGGATATGCTTCCTCGAAAGATTTGCTTAATTGGTCGGAACAAAAAGCCATACCTGTAATGGAACACGAACCAACCGCCAAAAACTCTTGGGCTCCCGAAGTTTTTTATGATGATAAAAAGAAAAACTACCTCATTTTCTGGGCAACGACCATACCTGGTAGACATGGAGATATAGCAGATTCGGAAAAAGAAAAAGGCTTAAATCATAGAATATATTATACAGAAACTACTAATTTTAAGACTTTCAGTCCGACTAAAATGTTTTTCAACTCAGATTTTAGTGCCATTGATGCTACGATTTTGAAAGATGGAAAACATTACTACATGTTTATCAAAAACGAAAATCCGAATCCTCCTCAGAAAAATATACGTATCGTAAAATCAGATAAAGCGAGTGCATTTGATGTAAACAAAGTTTCTGAGCCAATCACAGGAAAATATTGGGCCGAAGGGCCAACTTCTATTCGCATTGGAGAATATGTATATGTGTATTTCGATAAATATCGCGACCACAAATACGGTGCAATTCGTTCAAGAGATATGAAAAATTGGGAAGATATTTCAGACCAAGTAAGTTTTCCAAAAGGATTGCGTCATGGAACCGTTTTTAAGGTTTCGGAGAAGGTTTTCTCCAATTTATCACTTAAAAACTAATACAAACTACAAGTTTTATAAAAAAGCCTTACAAATTCAACCATCAAAAATATGCACCGTTTAGGATTTAAAATGAAACTTCATGCAGGGCAAGCGGAAGAATACAAACGTCGCCACGACGAACTATGGCCCGAACTTGGTCAGGTATTGAAAGATGCCACCGTAAGTGACTATTCGATTTTTTTGGATGAAGAAACCAATATTCTTTTCGGCACTCTTAAAGTCGAAGATTTAGAAAAATTCAATCAAATTCCTCATAACCCCGTCACGAAACGTTGGTGGGCATACATGGCCGATATTATGGATGCAAATCCCGATAACTCGCCTGTCAGTGTTGACCTAAAAGATGTTTTTTATTTAGCTTAATTTAGTTGATAGTTTATTTTAAAATTATGATACAGTTTTCATCCAATTTATTTCAAAAAGCATTAGTATTATTCGCTTGTTGCCTTATAAACACTGTTTACGCCCAAGTACAAGCACCTGCTTCTACCTTACATTCAGAGGCTCTGCATACAGCCAAACCCGATTACCCAACCCCTTATGGAAGTCCAAAAGTGGAAGATGTTACGCAAGTATTAAGTCGTATTCATGCGTATTTAGAGGCAGCTACACCAACAAAGGTAATCAATAAAGTAACCAAGGAAGAAATCAAAGATTATACTAAGATTGATACAAACGCAACCGTTTATCGTGGAGATTTTAGTCTGACAAGCTACGAGTGGGGCGTAACCTACGCAGCAATGTTGGCAGCAAGTAAGGCCACTGGCGACCCTCGTTTTGCACAATATACAACAAATCGCCTCAATTTCTTGGCCGAACTTACACCAATTATCAAAGCTAAATTTCCCGTTAGTTCAGGCATGCCACTTCGCCAAATCATTGCCCCTCATGCTTTAGATGATTGCGGAGCGATGTCGGTTTCGATGATTAAAGCCATGCGTGACGGCTTGGTTAAAGACAATGTTCGTCCGTTGATTGATAATTACCTCAACTATATTTATACAAAAGAATACCGTTTGGCAGATGGAACATTGGCACGAAATCGTCCATTAAAAAATACGCTATGGCTCGATGATATGTTTATGGGCGTGCCCGCATTGGCACAAATGGGAAAACTTACGGGTAACACCAAATATTATGATGAAGCCGTGAAACAAATTCAACTTTTTTCTAAACGAATGTTCAATAAAGATTTGGGCATCTTTATGCACGGTTGGGTAGAAAGCATGGAAACTCATCCCGAATTTCACTGGGGAAGAGCCAATGGTTGGGCAATCTTGACAATGGTTGAGGTATTGGATATTCTTCCGAAAGATTATAAAGGTCGTGCCGAAATCTTAGCGTTATACAAAGCTCATGCAAAAGGCTTGGCATCTTACCAAACAGGTACAGGTTTTTGGCATCAGTTACTCGATAAAAACGACTCTTATTTAGAAACTTCAGCAACTGCCATTTATACCTATTGTATAGCGAAAGGAATTAATGAAGGTTGGCTCGATGCTGCTACTTATGGCCCAATGGCACTATTGGGCTGGAATGCAGTAGCTACCAAAGTTACCGAAAGAGGACAAGTTGAAGGCGTATGTGTTGGTACTGGCATGAGCTTCGAACCTGCGTTTTATTACTATCGCCCTGTAAACGTGTATGCGGCCCATGGCTATGGCCCAGCTATTTTTGCGGGTGCTGAAATCATTAATCTTATAAAAAAATACAAATTTGCATTGAATGATAGTGCGATAATGTTGACTAAATAAGCATCGAACTCAGAGAACATTATAAATCACATTTAAATATGAACGCTAAAAAGCTATTTTTCTATTTATTACTTGCTCTTAACTTGCCTTTGGGAGTTTGGGGGCAAACATATTCCGTCTGGATGGCCGAGTCTTTTATGAGTCGTCATAAAGATTCGATTGCGGTAAAAGAAGGCAAACCCGCCGCATGGGACTACGAACAAGGTTTAATGCTCAAAGCTCTCGAAAAAGTGTGGTATCGCACAGGCGACGGCAAATACTTTGAGTATATCCGTAAAGATTTAGACCGTTACGTACAAAAAGATGGAAGCATTCGTACGTACAAATACGATGACTTCAATCTTGATAACATTCCAACTGGCCGTGCATTGTTGATGCTTGCCCAACAATCGCAACCCGATAAAGAAAAGTACCAAAAAGCAGCCGATTTACTTTGGAAACAAATTGAAAACCAGCCCAAAACCAAAGAAGGTGGCTATTGGCACAAAAAGCGTTATCCATTCCAAATGTGGCTTGATGGACTTTTCATGTGCGAACCTTTTGCGGCCGAATACAGCAAAATTTTTAATAAACCTGAACATTTCAATGATATTGCCAAACAATTTGCTTTGATAGAAAAATATGCAGTTGATGCAAAAACAGGCTTAGTGTATCATGGATACGATGAAAGTAAAGAACAAAAATGGGCAGATAAAAAAACTGGTCTTTCGCCACATTTTTGGAGCCGTGCAATTGGCTGGTATGCCATGGCTTTAGTTGATGTACTTGATTATTTTCCCGAAAATCACCCTGAAAGAGCCAATTTGATTAAATACCTGCAACGCCTTGCTCCTGCTTTGGTTAAATACCAAGACCCAAAATCGGGTGTTTGGTATCAGATGACAACTCAAGGCACTCGCAAAGGCAATTATTTAGAAGCATCTGGTTCGGCCATGTTTGTTTATACACTCGCTAAAGCTGTACGCAAAGGATATTTACCAGCTACCTATTTGGCCGCAGCTAAAAAAGGCTACGCAGGAATGTTGAAAGAGTTTGTAGAAAAAGAAGCTGACGGCACTATTAGTTTAAACAAAACAGTAAGTGTTGGTGGTTTGGGTGGCACTCCTTACCGTGATGGTAGCTACGAATATTATTTAAGTGAGCCTATCCGCAAGAATGATTTGAAGGGTGTTGGGCCATTTATTTTTGCAAGCGTAGAAATGGAAATTGCAGCAGAAAATTCACTCGGTAAAGGCAAGACCGTAGCGGTTGATAATTACTTCAACAATGAATTCAGGAAAGATTTGAATGGAAATCAAGAATCTTTCCACTATACATGGGACGACCGCATGCATTCTGGTTTTTGGGTTTGGGGACAAATCTACCAAGAGTTGGGGGCAAAACTAAAAACAATTTCGGCAGCACCAACGGCAGCGAATCTGAAAGGTGTCAATGTTTATATCATCGTTGACCCCGACACAAAGAAAGAAACGGCTAATCCAAACTTTGTTCAAAAATCAGATATTAAAGTGATTTCTGATTGGGTTAAAGCAGGTGGAACACTCATCATGATGGCCAATGATACAGCTAACTGTGAAATACCTCACTTCAACGAATTAGCAAAAGCTTTTGGCGTTGAGTTTACGAACAAAAGCCGAAACATGGTTCAAGGTACTAAATGGGAACAAGGCCGAGTAGATATTCCTGCGGGAAATCCTGTTTTCAAGAACACTAAATTGGTTTATATCAAAGAATTAGTAACACTCAATGTGAAGGCACCAGCCAAAACTATTGTAAGCGAAGGCGGCGACAACATCATTGCAACTGCCAAAGTTGGTAAAGGGAGTGTATTTATCGTTGGAGACCCTTGGTTATATAACGAATACACCGACGGACGCCGAATTCCAATCATTTACGAAAACTTTAGTGCGGCCAAAGATTTGGCTAAATGGGCTTTGGGAGTGAAATAGTTCTATTAAGATTAAAATATTTTTACTGACTACTGCTTTGAATTGACAACTTTCTGGAAGGTTGTCAATTCTTCTATTTTCAGCCACGTTGATTGTATACTATTATAAATAATGAAAAAATCACATTTACAAAATACCTTTGTCAAAATAGTATTAAAAAAAGAAATATTATAGCAAAATAAACAAAATAAACTCAATAGTTTTGCTAATTCTTAATGGTCATTAGTTAATCGACTACGTACAATAGTTTTTTACATTATAATTCAAGCCAATAGCTAAACGCTAAAAGCTAACAGCATAAAAGATATGAAGCCGTTTTTAGACGAAGATTTTCTGTTACAAACAAAAACTGCACGCACGCTCTATCACGAGTATGCGAAAGATATGCCTATCATTGATTACCATAATCACTTGCCACCTGACCAAATTTTAGGTGATAAAGTTTTTGGTAATATTACGCAAGTTTGGCTCTACGGCGACCACTACAAATGGAGAGCCATGCGTACCAATGGAATCAATGAGAGATTCTGCACAGGTGATGCCAGCGACTACGAGAAATTTGAAAAATGGGCTGAAACTGTACCATACACACTCCGAAATCCATTATACCACTGGACTCACTTGGAGCTTCAACGCTATTTCGGTATCCACGAAGTTTTAAGCCCTGCTACAGCCAAACAAATCTATGACGACTGTACTGCTAAAATTCAATCACCCGAATATTCGGTACGAAATCTTTTAGGTAAAATGAATGTGGAAGTGGTTTGTACAACTGACGACCCACTCGATACACTTGAGTTCCATCAAGCTTATCATAAAGATGCTTCGGCAAAAATCAAAATGTTGCCAGCGTTTCGTCCAGATAAGTTTATCTTAATCGAAAACCCTAATTTTGCTACTTTCGTACAAAAATTAGGAGCTATCGTAAATACAGAAATCAGTTCTTACGAAGCTTTATTGCAGGCACTTCGTATACGTGCTGATTTCTTTGCGAGCAATGGCTGCCAACTCTGCGACCACGGTTTGGAGCAAATCTATGCTGCCGATTTCACACCAGAACAAGCCGATGCTTCTTTCAAAAAAGCTATTGCGGGCAAGGGAGTAAGTGCCGAAGAAGCCATTGTTTTCAAATCGGCAATCCTACACGCTTTGGGGGTAATGTACCACGAATTGGGTTGGACACAACAATTCCACTTGGGAGCTTTGCGTAATAATAATACTCGAGCTTTGAGAGTTTTGGGACCAGATACAGGCTGGGATTCTATAGGCGATTACTCACAGGCGATTGCTCTTTCTAAATTCTTGGGGCGTCTCGATGAATACAATCAACTGGCTAAAACTATCATTTATAATTTAAACCCTGCCGATAATGAAGTGATTGCCACCATGATTGGTAATTTCAATGATGGTTCGATTGCAGGAAAAGTGCAGTTTGGTTCGGGTTGGTGGTTCCTCGACCAAAAAGATGGCATGGAAAAACAAATCAACGCTCTTTCGAATATGGGTTTGTTGAGTCGTTTCATCGGAATGTTGACAGATTCGAGAAGTTTCTTGTCATTCCCTCGTCACGAATATTTCCGTCGTATTTTGTGTAACATTCTTGGAAATGACATCGAAAATGGTGAAATTCCGAACGATATTAAATGGACTGGTCAAATCGTACAAAATATTTGCTATAATAACGCAAAAGATTATTTTGGATTTTAAGTAGGTGTTAGGAAGTAGGGTTTAGGTTTTAGGAATTAGAAAAAAAAACTAACGTTTCCAAAAACTACACCCTAACACCTAAAACCTAAAACCTCTTATTCAACCCTAAAAAAACTATGGAAAAAATTGGGAAGTACCGCTGGACCATCTGTGCATTGGTCTTTTTTGCGACAACGGTTAATTACCTCGACCGACAAGTAATTAGCTTACTAAAATCTGTTTTATCAACAGAACTCAAATGGGATGATGGCGACTACGCCAACATCGAAATTACTTTCAAAATCTTTTATTCATTCGGTATGCTCATTGCGGGTAGTATCGTTGATAAACTCGGAACTAAAAAAGGCTACGCTTGGGCAACAGGACTATGGAGTTTGGCGGCTGTCGGACACGCACTGGCTAATTCAGCATTTGGGTTTATGATTGCACGTGCAGGTTTAGGTCTTACCGAAGCGGGCAACTTCCCTGCGGCCATCAAATCTACGGCCGAATGGTTTCCTAAAAAAGAGCGTGCATTGGCCACTGGTATTTTCAATTCAGGAACAAACATTGGGGCAATCGTAGCACCATTGACAGTTCCTGTAATTGCCGTAGTTTGGGGTTGGCAGTGGGCATTTATTATTACAGGTATCATTGGGTTTATTTGGTTGGTTTTGTGGCAGATTTACTACACTTCGCCGAAAGATTCTAAGAAACTTACAAAAGCTGAATACGATTACATTCACTCCGATAAAGAGGAAGAAGAAAATATCAAAAACGAAGAAAAAGTGCCATGGGTGAAACTTTTAGGTTTCCGCCAAACTTGGGCTTTTGCTTTGGGTAAATTCTTGACCGACCCTGTTTGGTGGTTTTATCTTTTCTGGTTGCCTGACTTCTTGCAAAGCCAATATAAACTTTCATTAATTGAAATTTCAGTTCCAGTAGCTGTGGTTTACATTATTTCTACCGTTGGTAGTATCGGTGGTGGTTATTTGCCGTTGGCATTTATCAACCGTGGGATGCCTGTTTTCAAGGCTCGCAAAACTTCAATGTTTATTTTTGCCTTGTTTGTGCTTCCTGTAATTTTCTCACAGTTGGCTGGGCAAGTAAATATGTGGTTGGCGGTTTTTGTTATTGGTATTGCGGCTTCGGCTCACCAAGCATGGAGTGCAAATATTTTCACAACAGTATCAGATATGTTCCCTAAGAAAGCAACTGGCTCAGTTGTGGGTATTGGCGGAATGGCTGGTGGTTTAGGTGGTATTTTACTCACTTGGGCAGTCCAAAAAAATATGTTTGTGTATTACCGTAGTATCAACCAAATCGAAACGGCCTACTACATCATGTTTGCAATTTGTGCTGGGGCATATTTATTAGCATGGCTCATTATGCACTTTTTAGTACCACGAATGAACAAAGTTGATATTTAATGAGTCGAACCGACGACAGTTTTAAAAAATAAAAAACATGAAGAAAATATTAATACTGGCCTTATCGCTCATAATTGGGCAAACGGCTTTAGCACAAAATACCAAAGCTGATGTGGAGGCACTCGAACGCAAACGCTTCGCAGCTCAGGTTTCAAAAGACTATGATTTTTTGGAAAAAATATTTGCTGATGATTTGATTTATACACATTCAAACGGTAAGCAAGATACCAAACAAACTTACATTCAATCTATCAAAGACGGAAAAAGCGTTTATAATAAAATTGACGTAGAGGAAGTCAATGTAAGAGATTACGGTAAAACGGCAGTCGTAAATGGTAAAGTAAAAATCGAAATGGCACCAATTGATGGCAAACCAAATATTGTTCCACTTCGATATGTAGTTGTTTATATGAAAAATGGCAAAAAAGGTTGGCAATTAAACACTTGGCAATCGTTGAAATTAGCTAACTAATTTTCAAATACAAGATTTGCGATTGGGGATTTGAGATATCATATTTATCTTGAATCTCCTTTTCATTTTAATTGACTCCTGTGTCTTCAATCTTACAAAAAACGCCCATGAAAAACCTATCTATTTTATTCTCTTTTATATTTTTATTCCTCATTACTGGAATAAAAGCTCAAGTTCCGCAGAGTTTCACAATGGCCAGAACGCCCGAAGAAGTGGGTTTCTCAAGCGAGCGGTTAAAGCGTTTGGATACTCATTTTCAAGAAGTGATTGATAAAGGCATTGCCCCAAATATTGTTACGTTCGTGGCAAAAAAAGGAAAAATTGTACACTACAAAGCCTTTGGGTATAGCAATCTTGAAACAAAAACTCCGCTCAAAAAAGATGATATTTTCAGAATTGCGTCACAATCAAAACTTATTACTACCGTCGGACTTTTGATGCTTTTTGAAGAAGGGAAATTTTTTCTCGATGAACCAATTTCAAAATACATTCCTGCATTCAAAAATCCACGAGTTTTGGTGAGTTATGATGAGAAAGACCGAAGCAAATATATTACTCGACCAGCAAAATCCGAAATCACGATTCGCCAATTAATGAGCCATTCGGCGGGAATCCCATACGAACATGCCTTGCAAGATTTACCCGAATTCAAAGTGCCATTTTTTTGCTCAACCGATAAAGATATTCTGAAAGATGTAGTCGATAAAATTGCGGCCCGCCCACTCATTGCCGACCCAGGAACACAATTCGTTTATGGCCTAAATACTGATGTACTTGGGCGATTAATTGAAGTGCTTTCGGGAATGTCGTTTGATGAATATTTACGCAAAAAGGTGCTTGACCCACTCGGCATGAACGATACATATTTTTATTTGCCCGATGCAAAAGCCTCTCGCTTAGTTGAACTTTACTCAAAAGGAAACGTAAACGATAAACTAAGCCTTCATACTAACGAAACCTACCGAAAATATGCCATTTCGGGCGAAAGAAGCTACTTTTCGGGTGGTGCTGGTTTGCTAAGTACGATTGAAGATTACGCAAAAATTTGCCAATTTATACTTAACAAAGGCGAATTTAACGGCAAAAGACTTTTGGCTCGCTCGACGGTAGAAATTATGGGCAGAAATCAAATCGGAGAAAGTTTTGTGTGGGACCGCCAAGATAAATTTGGCTTAGGGCTGCAAATCATCACGCCCGAATCACACTACGGAGATAACGCCACGGCTGGCTCGCTCACGTGGGGCGGAATGTACTGCTCAGAATATACCATCGACCCTAAGGAAGAAACAATTATGTTGGTCTTCACGAATGTGCATCCATATGCTCATTATTCCGAAATCGTACGTAAATTCAGAATTTTGGTTTACCAGTCGATGCAGTGAAATTGTTGTTTATGGTTAAAGTTGTTATAAATGGCTGTTTTTGTTAAGCAGAAACAACCTCAAAATAGGCAACAATGTACAACAAAAACAACATTTTAAACCATTCATTAAATAACTAAATTAATATTTTCCATAAACTTTTCGGGCGATAATCTTTCTTAAATACAATTTTCTACCGAATTTTACAGCACGAAAATTTAACATTAATATAATGGAACATCCATTGAAAGGCGTAGGTGTAGCGTTGATTACACCATTTGACCAAAACCACGAAATTGATTACGATGGTTTGCGTCGTTTGCTCGAAACCACGAGCGAAGGAGGCGTAGATTACTTCGTTGTGCAAGGAACAACGGGCGAAACCTCAACCACTACTGCTCAAGAGAAAGCAGATTTACTGAAATTTGCCAAAGAAAATAATAAAAAGAACCTCCCAATTGTCTATGGCTTGGGTGGAAATAATACAAAAGTAGTATTAGAAACCATCAAAAATACTGATTTGAGTGGTGTTTCGGCTATTTTATCGGTTTGTCCGTATTATAATAAACCCTCGCAAGCAGGCTTGATTGCTCACTTTACGGCCATTGCCGATGCTTCGCCAGTACCCGTTTTGTTGTATAATGTACCTGGCCGCACGGTTACGCACATTCAAATTCCGACGGTTTTAGAATTGGCCAAACACCCAAATATCATCGGTATTAAAGATGCCAGTAGCATTGAAAATGCTATTGAACTAACCAAACGTTGTCCAGAAGGATTTTTATTACTTTCTGGTGATGATAACCTCGTGACAACTTCAATCAGCATGGGCTTTAGTGGAGTTATTTCGGTAATTGCCAATGCTTTCCCGAAAGAATTTGGCGAGTTGACTTGGGCTGCCTTAAAAGGTGATTTCGAGAAAGCAGCCGAAATTCAACAACGATTTGTTGATTTTGATACTCTATTATACGTAGAATCAAATCCTGTGGGTATCAAAAAATGTTGCGAAATTAAAGGAATTTGTAGCTCTGAAGTTCGTTTACCATTAGTGAAAGCTTCTGATGAATTAGGAGCGAAACTCGAAAAAGCTATGATTACAGAAGGCTTCTGGAAACAATAAAATATACTGTCGCAAAAGGTCCACAAGGAATAAATCTTGTGGACCTTTTTTATGTCTGAAAAGCAAGCTCTTATTAAATACCCCCATCACTAAATGCCTGATTATAAAGTATTGTAAAAAAAACTTCTTCAAG
>JACCEA012444728.1_pt1 | contig 23083 bp, 12 predicted proteins | sample 7449851 | NCBI WGS metagenome assembly JACCEA01 (sample SAMN15323453, study PRJNA562643) | freshwater metagenome | isolation source: river surface water | place: USA:Blue River Watershed | collected 2017-08-18 | reverse complement strand
TAGGTGCTGACAGAGATATCTGTTCAAGTGATTCAATTACATTAGATGCTGGTAACGTAGGTTCTACTTACTTATGGTCAACAGGTGCTACTACTCAAACTATCAAAGTTAGTTTAGCTGGTACTTACTCAGTTGCTGTAACTAACGTGGGTGGTTGTACAACTACTGATGCGGTAGTGGTTACAAATAAACCGACACCAAACTCAGCATTTACATCACAAGCGGTTTCTGCAGAAGCAGGACAGCAAATACAATTTACATCAACACCTGCTGCAGGTAACCAATACAGCTGGAACTTCGGTGACCCTAACAGTGCATCTAATACATCATTGTTACCTTCACCAATCCACGTATTCAGTGCGCCAGGTCAATACACAGTTACATTAACTGTAACAAACGTATCAACAGGATGTAAATCAGTTACAACATCAACAATCACAGTAACAACTGTAGGTAATGACTTTGCTAAAATCTTTAACCTATATGCGGCTCCAAACCCATTCGTAGGTAATACTAAGATCAAGTACACATTACCAGAAAATGCAAACAGCGTATCAATCGATGTATATGACATGATTGGAAGAAAAGTAAGCACAATTGCAACTAACGAAAGTCAAGATGCAGGTACTTATGAATTCAATTTTGAAAATACAGATACAGAAAATGCATCAGGTGTTTACATGGTTAAATTAATTGTAGATGGTAAAGTTGCAATCACAAGAGTGATTGACATTGCTAAACGATAATTAATTATCAAAATAAAAAAAGGGGCGCGGTATACCGTAGCCCCTTTTTTATTCTTAAAATTTATTACATTAGTGTAAATTATTATTATGAGTCAAGTTTACGATCGAATAGATATTGATATTATCAAAATACTACAAGAAGATTCTACAAAAGCAATAAAAGATATTGCAAAAGAAGTTGGGCTTTCAGCTACACCAACATATGAAAGAATCAAGAGATTAGAGCAAGATGGTGTTATTAAGAAGTATGTAGCAGTAATTGATGCTCAGAAAGTAGGATTGAACATAGTAGTTTATTGTAATGTTACTTTAAAGGAGCAAAGTAAGAAAGCATTAATGGATTTTGAAGATTCGATAGCGAAACTTCCCGAGATATTAGAAGTTATTGGTCTTTCAGGAAATTATGATTATTTACTTAAAATAGTTTCACCTGACATACATACTTATAATGATTTCTTGATGAACAAGTTTTCTAATGTGCCAAACGTAGGACATTTTCATTCAAACATTGTATTAGCAGAGGTTAAAAGAGACAGCCCTTTACCTTTAGATCATCTTTATAAGAAATAATTCTGTTTATTTAAAAGATTCAGTTAAATCTTCTTTTTTATTGTTACGACACAGATTTTTTGTCATTTTTTTTATTAATATTCTTGATTATTAATAGATAGATCTTTATATTGTAGTTCGATATTAAACGAACAACATATGAAGCACAATCTACTAACACTTTGTAGCAAGAAGATTATAATGCTAGGGATTATTATAATCACTTATGCTAGTACTAATCTATTTGCTCAAACAACAATTAGCACTCAAGTAGGTAGTACTAATTACACAGGGGGTAATGGTTTAACAGGTAATACTGGAGTAACCTTTGTTGTAGAAAACAACAGTGGTGGTCCAATTAACTTAACTCAAGTTGCTACCTATTTGCAAACGACAAGTAATGGTACGGCTGTAACATTATGGTACCATCCGACTTCATTATCTGGAGCTACACCTAATGTGACTACTACAGATGGATGGGTTCAAATAGCAACAAAGTCATCGGTATCAGTTCCAACAGAAGGTGTAACAAATCTCTTTGATAATTTGTTATTTACCATACCAAATGCAACTAGTTATAGATTTGCAATTCAATCAACAATTAATATAAGATATAGTGGTGCTACACCAGTTCCAACACCGAGCACATTTACATCTGGTGGAGTTACTTTAAAGTCGGGTGATGTGTTAATTAATGCAGCAAATGTGGGATATTCAGTCTCCTTTCCGGCTGGCACATTAGGTAATACGCCTCGTTGGTTTACAGGTTCAATTACTTTTGTACCTGCATCTCCATGTACTACACCACCAAACGCAGGTTCAGCTGTTACAAATGCAACATTAGCATGTCCGAATACTGCATTTGGCTTATCATTACAGGGTGCTAGCTTTGGAACGGGTTTGAGTTATCAATGGCAAAGCTCTACCGATAGTATTACTTGGACAAGTCAAGTTGGTGCAACTAATTCATCGTTTAATACATCAGCATTACAAAACACTTTTTATCGTTGTATAGTAACTTGTAATAGTGTTGCTGATACCTCAAATCCGGTTAAAGTAGTGATGCGTACACTATTGTCTAGTGGTACATATACTATTAAATCAAACTTACCAACATCGGGTACAAACTTTAATAGTTTTAATGATGCAATTGCTGCAATGTCATGTGGTATTGCTGGACCGATAGTTTTTAACGTAGATTCAAATACATATACAGGTAAAATAACAATAAATAATATACCAGGTAACAGTGCAACAAATACAGTAACATTTAATGGTAATGGAGCTAGAATTTTACATACATCAGATGCTTCAGATCCGACGAACTATGTCTTGCAAATTAAAGATGTAAACTATGTTACTTTTGATCGTTTCACTTTTGAATTAGCAGCAGCATCTACGAAAGGTATGATAGTTAATTTGTGGAACGCAAGTTATAATACTATTAAAAATTGTAAGTTGATAAGTGATGCAAACACAACATCAACACTATATGCTGGTATAGCAATGTCGGGTAGTGCAACATCAGCTACAACTGCAACTACATCGAGATATAATGTAATTGAAGATAATGAAATTGTTGGAGGATATTATGGTATTGCTTTAACAGGTACAACTGCCACAAAAAATGTTAATGGAAATATTATAAGAAGAAATAAAATCAGAGAGTTTTATTTATATGGTGTATATAATTCTGCAGCAGATAGTACGCAAGTAATTTCAAATGATGTGTATAGACAAACAAGAAATACTTACACTACTTGCTATGCATTGTATTTTCAAACGAACTCTAAATTTTTAAATATTAGTAAAAACATTATTAGAAATTTATTTACTAATCAACCATTGTTTTCTGCAACATCAGCAGCAATTTATTTCACTGCAAATGATGCACCAGCAGGTCAAGAGGCAATGGTTGCAAATAACGTAATGTATGACTTAAATAGTAATGGTACTAGTTACGGAATTTATAATAGTAGTTCTGATGGTATGAACATCTATCACAATACAGTTTATTTAAGTGGTGGTCAAACTACTACGGGTATTGGATATGGATTTTACCAAACTACAACTGCTACAAGAATTGATATTAAGAACAATATATTCTATGTTCAAAAACCAGGTTCTGGAAATAAAGCTTGTTTGTATTTTAATACATCTACCTCTACAATTACTTCAGATTATAATGATTTATTTGTAGACAATACTGTAGCTGGTGCTGGTTTAAACAATATAGGATATAGAGGAACTACGGGTTATGCAACTCTTTCTGCTTGGCAAGCAACAACAGGAACTCCAGATTTGAATTCAATTAGCGCAAGACCAGTATTCGCTAGTTCTACATTATTAAAACCCAATTCAACTGTAATTAATAATACTGGTACACAAATTTTAACTGTTGCTGAAGATATCACAGGGGCAGCAAGATCTGCAACACCAGACCCTGGTGCTTATGAATTTACACCGATAAATGATGATGCGGGGGTTAATGCATTTGTAACACCAGTAGAAATTTGTCCGGGTAATACTTCTGTTTCTGTTAAACTTAAAAATTTTGGTGCAATCAATTTAACAGCGGCTGTAGTAAACTGGACAGTTAATAATGCAGCACAAACGCCATTCTCATTTATAGGTACATTGTTGCCAGGTGGAGATACAACATTAACTATTGGTACATTTAGTACTGCAGCTAATTCAACCTATAATATTAAGGCTTGGGCAAGTTCACCAAATGGTGGGGCTGACGGTAATGCAAGTAACGATACTAGTTATAAAAACAATTTAAAAACTGGATTATCGGGTACTGTAACTGTTGGTGGTGCTGGTGCAACTTTCCCTACAATTACAGCAGCTATAAATGAGTTAAATGCAAATGGAGTATGTGGTCCGGTTATAATTTCTGTTAACCCTAGCGCTGGCCCATACAATGAGCAAATAACGATTGGTAATATAAAAGGAGCTAACGCAACAAATACTGTAACATTTAAAGGAAATAATTCTGAGATATTCTTTATTTCGAATTTAAGTGGTTCAAGACATGTAATATTTTTAGATGCTGCAAAATATGTAACAATCGATAGCTTTATTATTAAAGGTTATAGAGGAGCATTAACTACAAATTTTGCATTTGGTATAAGAGTGGGTACTGGTTCTGATTTTAATACAATTAGTAATAATAAAATTTATATTAGTGATAGTACTACTTCTACAAATTATGCAGGTATAGTGTTTTCAGGATCTGCAACATCAGCAACAACTGCTGGTTTATACAAATACAACAATATATTAAATAATGAAATATACGGTGGATATTATGGTATTACATTATCAGGTACATCGGGTAGTGTTTCAGCTTCAAAAGGAAATAGAGTTGAAAACAATAAAATTATTCAACCAGCATTATACGGGTTTTATAGTATATATCAAGATAGTTTAATTGTAAACAGAAATAGTGTAAGCAATAAAAACAGATTTGTTTATTCAACACAATATGGTTTATACTTTAGTAATGTTACCAACAAAACAGAAATTAAGAATAATAGAATTTCAGATTATTTCTTAAATCAACCTAATGGAACATCATCGTTTTATGGTATCTACATTACAGCATCAGACCACATAGCTGGTTCTGAAGGATTAGTATATAACAATGAAATATTCAATATCGGTGGTAATGGTCCACAATACGGTTTGTATAACGGCGGTTCAGATGGAGTTTATTTTTATAACAACTCAATATCATTAGATTTTAATGCATCGACAACCGGATTAACGAATGGTATATATCAAGTTACGGCAGCAACAAATATTGATTTTAAAAATAACGCAATAAAAATTACAAGAGCGGGTGTAGGAGCAAAACAAGGATTTTATTTTGCAACGAATACAACAACCTTTACATCAAACTATAATAATATCTATGTGCCTAATGGCGTAATTGGATATTGGAATGGAGTGAACATTGCAACACTTGCAGATTGGCAAGCTTTAAATACTACATCACCTTATGATATAAATAGTATTACTAGCAATCCGTTATTCAATAGTAATAGAATTTTAATACCTCAAACTGGTACACCATTAGCAGCAGCTGGTACAGGTATATTAAGTATAACTACTGATAGATTAGGTAACACTAGATCTAGTACGCCATACATTGGCGCATACGAAGCGGCTGGTGATTATGCTGGTCCGGGTATTACTGCAGCTCCAATTTCAAATACAACATCAACTGCTAATTATGTTTTAAATAATTACGTGACAATTACTGATGTTTCTGGAGTAGATACGACTATAGGCAATAGACCTAGACTATATTTCAAAAGAAAGAATAATGCAAATACATATGTAAATAATACATCATCATCTAACGGATGGAAGTATGTAGAAGCATCAAACACTACATCGCCATTTAGTTTTGTGATTAATTATTCATTATTAGATAGTGCTGTTGTAGTTGGAGATGAATTAAATTATTTCTACGTAGCAAAAGATTTGTTAGGAAACATCACAACTTCACCTTCTGATTTAAATAACGAATCATCTTCAATAAATTTAACTTCAAATAATTTCCCTGCATTTTCTCCAGGTCGTTATAATATCGGTAGTGGTATTTCAGGTACACTTGAAGTTGGTACGGGTAAAGCGTTTACTACATTAACAGGTAATGGTGGTTTGTTTAATTATATTAACACCAATATTGTTAATGGAAATGTAACAGTATTGATTACTTCTAATTTAACAGAAACGGGTGTTCATCCACTTAATCAAGTAGCAGAAGTAGGAGTTGGTGGTTACACAGTTACGATTAAGCCTAATGGAGATACATTAAGAACAATCACAGGTTCTTATGTTGGTGGTTTAATAAGATTAAATGGTGCAGATAGAATTACTATTGATGGTAGTGGATCAAATAACGGACGTTATTTAAGTATTATTAACAATACTGCAACATCAAATAATGCTGCAATTCAATTAATCAGTTTAGGTAAAAATTTAGGAGCATCTAATAATACAATTAAGAACTGTGTTGTAACAGCAGGTACTTCTGGTAATGCTATTGGTATACATTTAGGTGGACCTACATTACCATATTCTGCTGGTGCTACAAATAACAATAATAAGATTATCGGTAACTATATTTTCAGAGGTTCTGTAGGTATATTCTCTGGTGGTATTGATACTGCACAAACAGATAGTTTAATTATTACTGATAATATTATCGGTAGTGATATTACTTCAGAGAACTTGAGATTATATGGTATGGCTATAGAAATAGCAAAGAACTCAAGAATTGAAAGAAATACAGTTAAAAACATTGTTAACACTGCAGCTCAACAAGCTTGGGGTATTGCATTATATGATGGATTTGCGAATGGTGTTATAAGTAAAAACAATATTCAAAATGTTTCATCTGGCTCAGGTGCATTTGGCGGCAGAGGTATTGAAATTATTTCAGCAAAAGACAACGAAAATATTATCATCGATAATAATTTTATTGCAGACATGAAAGGTGCAGGATCTAATAATTTAAATACTACTGGTACGGTAGGTATTTCTATTAGAGCGACTGGTGGAGTTAAATTGTATTATAACTCTATTCATATGCCAACTGCTTTCGGTGTTAGCACATCAAGCACAAATACAAATTATAGTGCAGCTATACATTTTGGTACAGGTGCTAAAGCCATAGACATGTTGAATAATTCATTTAGCAATACAAGAGTGAATAGTTCTGATACTTCAACTGCTTATGCAATTTATTCAGAAGTTGGAGATACATCATTTAACATAGTTAATTACAACAACTATTATGTAAATGGTGCACAAGGTGTGGTTGGTTATTTCCCATTAAGTGGTAATGTGCCAGATCTTGCAAACTTGAAATTAGTAACTGGTAAAAATGCTAATTCAATTTCAGCAGCACCAAACCATTTTAGCAATATAGATTTACATGCTAAAGGGGTTGGTTTGTATCAGAAGGGTACACCAATTGTTGGGTTTACAAATGATATAGATCAACAAACTAGAAATATCACTACACCATGTATAGGTGCAGACGAGTTCACAGTACCTGCAAATGATTTAGCATTAGTTTCTTTAATTTCTCCTAATACTGGAGCATGCGGCTCTAATGTTGATAGTTTAATATTAAGTATAGAAAACATAGGTACTGCTAACCAAACAAATGTTAGTGTTGTAGCACATTTAAGTGGAGGTATATTAGATACTATAACAACTATAATTCCAAGTTTAGCATCTGGTGTAAGAGACACTATTACATTAGGATATTTCAATTCAAATATTTCAGATACAGTTGGGTTTAGAATTTTTGTGAACTTATTAACTGATGCAGATAAAACTAATGATAGTACTAAGGTTGATATAATATTTAACGCAACACCATCTGCACCTACAGCATCACAAGTTGGTAATGTGTGTTATGGTTCTAGTGCAACCCTTGTTGCGAGCAATGGTCAGGTAAATTATACTTGGTATGATTCTGCAAGTGGTAGTAATGTGTTGACAATAAATGATACCTTAACTACACCTATTTTAACATCTAATACTAATTATTGGGTAACCACATCAACGGGTACATCGAGTAAAGGATTAAAAATTACAGAGATAGATATTGGTGGTACAGATATGATTGAAATTCAGAATTTATCTAATGCAACCTTGAATACTTCTGGTTGGAAGGTTATAGTAAGTGATAGTTATACATTAATCAATTCAGTAAATACTATTGCTTGGAACTTACCAAGTCAAATGACTGGCGGACAAGTATTATATAAAACAGATGCTTCTACTGATAATTATTGGGGTAATAATTTATTCTGGAATCCTGGAGCGTTTCCATCATTCTCAGGATGGGCAATGATTTTAGATAACAACAATAAAGTGGTTGATGCATTGTTTATGAATTGGCCACAAGCAAATATTGCTGGTGCGAATATTTTATTTGCCGGAAATCCTGTTGTTATCGGTTCAGAATGGTTAGGTAACGGAGTTGATATTACGACTGTACCTGCAACAAGTAGTGTTAGTAGAAGAGGAAATTCGGACAATAATTTATTGACAGATTTTGTATTAACTACTACAACTAAAGGTTCAAGAAATACAGTTTTATCAAATGCATTTGTTACTGGTGGATGTGAAAGTCCGAGAACAATGGTTTCTGTTAATTTATCACCAAGACCATCTGGTGCTACAGTTGCACAAGCTGCACCTTTCCAAGGTGTATTCAATGCGGGTACTTTATCTAATCCAGATGAAGCTTGTTTAGCAGATACATTAACATATGTATTAACTCCACCAACAGGTTTCACAGTAGGTGGATTGGGAACTACATGGAATGTAACTAATTCGCAAGTAAAAACAACAGGTGGTGCAACACCAGCGGGAAGTATTACTTACAATGGATTAAATATGACTTACATAGCAGCATCTGGTGATTTAGATAGTACACTAGTGTTTACCGCGAAAGTTGTAAACCTTGCAACAGGATGTGATAGTGATGTAGTACGTTACTTAAAATTAAATAAAGCTCCAATTGTTGCCTTAGGAAACGATATAACGATTTGTGAAGGCACGACTACAACATTGAATGCAGGTAATGCTGGTGCAACTTATTTGTGGTCTAACGGCGCTACTACTCAATCAATCACAGTTGGTACAGCTGGTACCTATTCAGTTACTGTAACTAACTCTAGCGGATGTTCGAGTACAGACGAGTTAGTGGTAACAACAATACCTAGTCCTACTAAATCTTTAGGTCCAGATATTAATGCATGTGTTGGACAAAATGTTGTATTAGATGCTGGTAATCCGAATGCAACTTATTCATGGAATACTGGTGCTACTAGTAGAACAATAAATCCGGTAACAAGCGGATTATACATTGTAATAGTTACAGGTACTGGGGGTTGTACAACAACTGACTCAATAAACGTAGTGTTTAATGCATTACCTGTTGTGAATTTAGGTTCTGATTTAAATATATGTATTGAAGACACAACTGTATTAGATGCAGGTAACCCAGGTTCTACTTACTTATGGTCTACAGGCGAAACAACTAGAACTATTAAAGTAAATACAGCAGGAACTTATTCAGTAACTGTAACAAATACAAATGGTTGCGCGAATACAGATCAAGTAGTTGTAACTAATAAGCCTGCACCTATAGCTAGTTATACTGATACAGCATTAAACGGACTGAACGTGAAGTTTACTGCAACAGTGGTAGCTGGTAATAGTTACTTATGGAATTTTGGTGATCCAACAAGTCCGACAAATACTTCTGCTTTACCAAACCCAATTCATGAATTCACTCAACCAGGAACATATACTGTTACCTTAACTGTAACTAATGTAGCTAGTGGTTGTGTGTCTGTATTGAAGAGAACAATTAATGTTGTGTTTGTTGGTATATCTTCAGCAAACAGAGAAGTGTTTAACTTCTACGCTGCACCAAATCCGTTCGTAGGTTCTACAAACTTGAACTTCAACTTAAAGAATACTTCAATGGTTAAAATAGAAATGTTTGACCTCTTGGGTAGAAAAGTTAAGAACATTCAAGAATTAACTGAGCTAACAGCTGGTGATCATAAAATAGAGTTTAACAATACAAACGCTGAATTACCAAACGGCATTTACTTAATTAAATTAAATGTTGATGGTAAAGAAAGTGTGATAAGAGTTCAAGACAATACTTCTAATTAATAGAAGTAATAATATTATAATAAAATGGGGTTATTTTAATAACCCCATTTTATGTTTTAAACCTTTTATGATTACATTCGTCATAAGCTTATAAAACCCAAATAAGATGAAAAAAATGTATTTAGCTTTAATATCATTGGTGGTGATATTAAGCTCATGTTCTAAAGAACAAATTCAACCAAATTTTCAGAACATATCAGTTTCTGAATTATCATTACCTGTTACAAATTCAATTGCTGAGAATTACCCTGATGCTGATATTATTGCAGCATATAGTGTAAGTAATTCAGACGCTGACTTTTTAGTAGAGTTAAATACATCTGAAATGGTTGCATTAAACTCAAACGGACAGATAGTAGAAGGTGCACAAGCTTTAGGTAGAGGAAAAGGCAGAGGAAGAGGACCGAGAGGTCATCATGGAGGTGGTCATCACGGTGGCGGACCGGGTCATGGTGGTATCAGAGATTCTGTGCCTGCAGCGATTGCTTCATACATAACTACTAACTACCCTAACGATTCAATTTTTGGAGCAAGAAAAGATTCTACATGTGCTTTCGGATTGGTATTGAATGTTATGATATCAGACGGACAAACATTACCAAAAAGATTAGTGTTTAGCTTAGCAAATAATGCATACTTATATAGAGCAGAAAGAGTCATGTATGGTACATTACCACAAGTAGTGAGAGATACAGTTAATGTTACTTACAGTAACTATAATATTAGAGCTGCATCTGAAAAGCTAACAATGGCTAACGCACAAATAAACTATAATGTATTTTTACATCAGATTGGTGTAAGAAATAGAATGATGGTTACTGTTCAAGATAACGGTACAATTATTTGCACTAAATAATAGTTAACATAAAATAAAAAAGGCATGGTGTAATTTACGCTATGCCTTTTTTTATTTAGCTCTATTGTTAAAAATATCTTGAATAATATCTGAACTATAAGTTTGATTTTCAAAACTATTGTCAATAGCTTTTTGATACATGGCATGTGCAACAACCATTGCATCTATTGGCTTGTATTGTTTTGCAAAAACAGACAATAAGGGGCTCCAAATTTTAGAAGTCATAATTGCAATTCTCTCACCAAATCGAAATTCTTTACGCATCCCTAATAATAGAGAAGGTCTAAAAATATATAAGCCTTTAAATCCGATTGATTTCAATTGCTCTTCCATTTCAGCTTTTACTTGATTATAGAAAATAGAAGAATTTTTATTAGCACCCATTGCAGAAACAACTAAGAATTTTGACGCGCCATTTTTCTTAGTAATATTTGCAACTTTTATTGGGTAATGTAAATCTACTTTTTTGAAATTCTCTTTTGTGCCAGCTACTTTAATAGTAGTTCCTAAACAACAAAACACGTCATCTGCTATAAGCTCATTTGAATACTTTTCTAACTCCTCGAAATCACAGACAATGTTTTTTAATTTCTGATCTTTAATGGGTAGAGCATGTCTACTTATAACGATTACTTCTGAGTAATTTTTATCCATTAATAAATAACTTAAACAGAACTTACCTATTAATCCGCTTGCACCTACAATTATTGCTTTCTTAGCCATTAGAATTTTCTAGTTGATAAATAATAATCTTCTTTGCTTCTCATTAATTCTTGATCAGCTTTCTTTTTGTCTTTATATCCGATTAAGTGTAAAGCACCATGTATCATCACTCTATTCAATTCATCTTTATATTCTGAATTAAATTTCTTTGCATTTTCTTTTACTCTATCTACACTAATAAAAACATCACCGTCAATTTTATTTCCAGATTCTGATTGATCAAATGTTATTATATCAGTAAGGGTGTCGTGTTGTAGATATTCAACATTCATTTTATGTAAATATTCATCACTACAAAAAATATAGTTTAAAGTACCTAAGTTTTTGCCTTCGGCTAAAAAAGTATCTTTAATCCATGTCTTTGTATCTTTCTTCTTTTTTAAATTAGAAATAATATCTTCTTCAAAAAAATGTATAGCCATTATGGTGTCTTTTTAAAATAAGTATTTACTTTTTCTTTATAATAAGGATCTAAGCCTGGCGGGACTGTTTTTATCAACTCCAATTCTTTCATCTTTTCTTTTTTATACTCTTCAAATTTTAAATTGGGTTTATCATAATTATCATCAGCCGACTTCGATTCTCTTTTATTATCAAGCTCTCTTTCACGAGCAGCTTTTTCAGCTTCGAGCAATCGAGTCATGATTTCCTTTTGTCTATTTAATGTTTCTTGTGAAATTACTTTATTGTAAAGTTCTGTTTCGGTTTTTTCCATTTCTTTTTTCAACTGATTCAGTTGATTTGAACTTCCACCTTGACCACCATTATTCAATTCTTTTTCTAATTGATTTAAAGCATTTCTAATAGCTTGTTGTTGTGCAGCCATCTTGGCTAATTGTTCAGACATTTTACCCTGACCCCCTTGCCCTTGCCCAGGTTTTTGTCCTGGCTTTTGACCATTCTTCATCTCCTCTATCTGCTTGTTAAGCTGTTCTTGCATTTTAGAAATAGATTGCCCTTGTCCCTTACCTTTTTTCTTACCAGGCTTAGAGCCAGGCTTACCTTGACTCTTATTTTCATTCATTTCATCTTGCATCTGAGATAATATTTCACTCAACAGCAAGGCTAAATTATTCATAGAAGTCATTGCATATTGTTGACGCACCACCGCTTCATTTGTTTTTCTATCTGCTAATGCTTCAATACTCTTATTGACTTGTTGATTAATGCTTTCAACTTCTCTATTGATGAAGGGTTTAATTTGTACTACCTTTTTACTTAAAGCATATAAACTATCTTGTATCAATTGTACATCATCTTTAATGTTTTTTTGTTTTAAAGTTAATGCAACATATTGAGGGTCGTTTGTAGAAGTTCTTTTTATCGACTCCATCGTTTTTTCTTGATTGAATGAAGCAGTTATTAAATTATCTAGTATTTGGCGTAATGCTTTAATGTTTAAATCGAGTTCCATGGCCTCCCCTTGCATTTGCATAGATTCCATTTTCTTCGATAATTCTTTCATTTTATCTGCAGCCTTCTTTTGTGAGTCAGATGCTTTCTTATTGTTTTGTTTTGAGAGTTCTTCGCTAGCTTTATCAATTTCTTTCTGAATATCGTTCATCTCCTCTTTTGGGTTCTGAAAATCTTCAGGCTCCTCTAGTTCTTTGTTTTTATTCTCTAAATCTTGAAGCTCCTTTTTTACATCGTTGAATTCTTTATTTAATTCATCTTGTTTTTTCTTTAAATCATCAGACTTAGAGTTTTTGTTTTTAGATTCTTCTGATAATTTCTCTTGCTCTTTAGAAAGTTGCTCTAGTTTATCGATGTTCTCTTTCAACTTTTGCTCAAACTCCATTTGCTTGTACATCTCAAGCATACGATCCATCTCCTTTTCAAGCTGCTTGTTTTCTAATTGCATTTTTTGCAATTGATCTTGAGATAGTTCTTTGTTGTTTTGTTCTAATAACTTTTCAAGTTCTTTGATTAGATTCTTTGTTTTTTCATCTAATAAGTTTTCGAATAGTTCTTCAAGCTGCTTTTTCTTTTCGAGTAATTCTGGACTTACCTTTTTATAATCTTCTTCGAATTGGTTAGACTTTTTTAATTGCTCTTGAATATCTTTAACTAATGATTCAACATCTTTCTGACGTTCTATTAAATCATTAATTTGTTTTTTCTCTTCGTAACGTATTGATTTTTGATTAATTAACTTCTCATTAAGTTTTTTAGCGTCTTTTTGAATTTGTTCAGACTTTTTAATGGCATCTTTTAACTGATCTTTTAATTGTTCAGAATTCTTATTAAGCTCTTTATTAATTTCCTTTTCAGAAGGCAATTCAAATCGCATGATTTGACTTCTAGTTTTTTTAGATCCATTTACTGCATCATTATCATACACTTCAAAATAGTAATCAACATCCTCTAAAGTTGAAGATTCAACTTCCCAATAATGATAAAATCTTTGCGAGTTATTAGTTTTTTGAATTGGCACATTAACTAATTTAATCTCACCCGATTTCTGTTTGGTGATAAATAGTAATTTGTTAAATCCGTAATCATCATTTATTAATCCAGAGAAATAAAATCGTTTAGTATTTACACTATCTCTAGTTTGTTCAACAACAATGCTCGGGTTCTGATCTTTTATAACATCGATGAAATACTTTAGTGTATCTACATTTAATTTCTTCGGATGTACAGGTATTATACTATAGTTGCTAGAATTTTTTATTCTACGAGCATAAGTCAATACATCTTTTTCTGCTTGTAATAAAACGGACTCTTTTTCTAAATTAAAATATAATTCATTTAAGTTCTGAGTATTGAAATTCCATGAAATTATTGAACCTTCGGGTATTGTAATGTCACCAATGTTTTTAACTCTTTCATCTTTTCGGCCAGTATAGTCGGGGTAATTAATATCAATACTAAATGCAGTGATAATAGGTTTTGCATTAATCTCAATAGTATATGACTTAGAATTATAACCAGCCGCACTAAAATAAAAGTTAGAGTTAGCTTGTAAGTTTTGAAGTTGATATTCAAAATTGCTGATATCTTTTTTGTCAAGCTTGTAAATACTTTCTTCTAAGTGCAAGTAAACATCTTGAGGTAATTCATTGCCTTCGATACTTAATGATATGTTTAAGTTGTCACCTTGATTAATACTAAGATTTTTATTGTTTAGTATAAATTTAAAAGGAGCTGGTTTTTCAAATTGAGTATCGTAATTTATTAAGCGCTCAGTACCTCTCTCAATAAATCCGGGTGACACAATTAAAACAATCAATGTAATTACAACAGGTGCAATTACGTATTTAATGTATTTTTTATTTTTATTTAAATCAATTGCTTTAACAAAAGGAACAGTTTTTATTTCAGCAATTTTTTGATTGATACTTGCCTCAATCAATTCATAGTGTTCAGAACTACGATTTGATTGTTCGTATAGTTCAAGTGTATTAATTAATTTGTCTTTTACTTCATTAAAGTGTTCACCTATAATTTCAGCCGCCTTTTTATGGCTAATTACCACACCAAGTTTATAGTATTTTATGAGTGGTATGATAATGTAAATAATTAACAATGTTGTTAACGCAATTCCGCTGCTACTAAGCAATAATATCTTATAGATGGGTTTTAGGTAGAAAAAATACTCTAGGGTGTTAAGTACTAAAAAAGTTATTAGCAATACACTAAAAAAATAAATACTACCTCTAATTAGTTTATTGAGGTAGAACTTTCTGATGAAAGCATCTAATTTCTCAATTAGTAATTGGTATGAATTATTTTTAGACATAGATAATTAAACGTTAAAAATAGCTATTTATATACGTATTTACTGATAAAAACAAAGTAATTTTATAAATGTTAAATCTTATATTTGAATATATAATTTGAGTTATGAAAATCGAACAAATATATACCGGCTGTTTAGCTCAAGGGGCTTACTATATTACAAGTGAAAATGAGGCTGTAATCATAGATCCATTAAGAGAAATTAAGCCATATTTAGACAGAGCAGAACGCGACGGAGTACAAATCAAATATATCTTAGAGACACATTTTCATGCTGACTTTGTAAGTGGGCATGTTGATTTGGCAAAAGCTACAGGTGCCACTATTGTTTATGGTCCGAATGCAAATCCGAGTTTTACCGCACACATTGCTACCGATTCTGAGGTGCTTAACCTAGGTAAAATTAAATTAAAGGTAATACATACTCCTGGGCATACCATGGAGAGCACTTGTTATTTATTGATTGATGAAAACGGTAAAGATCACTCAATATTTACAGGCGACACTTTATTTATAGGTGATGTAGGCCGCCCTGATTTAGCACAAAAGGCTGCACACATGACACAAGAAGAATTAGCTGCTACTTTATATAAGTCATTAAGAACAAAAGTAATGACATTGTCAGATGATGTGGTGGTTTACCCAGCTCACGGTGCAGGTTCGGCTTGTGGTAAGAACATGAGTAAAGAAACTGTATCAACTATTGGTGAGCAGAAAAAGTTTAATTATGCTTTAAGAGCTGATATGTCAGAGGCTGAATTTGTGAAAGAAGTGACAGATGGCTTAATGCCACCTCCTGTTTATTTCCCACAAAATGTGGCGATGAATAAATTGGGTTATGATAGCATTAATGAGGTGATGGAACGCGGATTAAAGGCATTATCACCAGAGGAGTTTGAGATTGCAGCAAATGAAACTGAAGCTGTAATGTTAGATACACGCAATGCAGATATATTTAGAAATGGTTTTGTACCTAATTCGATAAATATCGGTTTAGACGGACAGTTTGCGCCATGGGTTGGAGCTTTAATACCAAATGTAAAACAAGAAATATTATTGATTACAGAACCAGGTAAAGAAGAAGAAACAGTTATGCGTTTAGCTAGAGTGGGTTATGATTATGTGGTTGGGTATTTGGAAGGTGGTATTAATGCATGGCAAGCTGCAGGTAAAGAAGTAGATAAAATTAAAAGAATCACTGCCGATGAATTTGAAAAAGAGCTTTCAGCAAATCATAACATGGTTGTAGATGTTAGAAAGCCAGGAGAATTCGAAGCAGAGCATTTAGAAAATGCTGTTAACATACCATTAGATTTCATTAATGAGCAATTAGCATCATACCCTAAAGAAGATCATTTTTACATGCATTGTGCGGGTGGATACAGAAGTATGATTGCTGCATCAATATTAAAGATGAGAGGCTATGATAACTTTACAGAAATAGCTGGTGGATATAATGCAATCAGTAAAACGGCATTACCTAAAACAACATTTGTTTGTCAATCTAAAAAGTAAATACAAAAGAAATAAGCTTGTATAATTACAAGCTTATTTCTTTGTTGATTTAGAATTCCAAAGCAATAAAAATCTACTTACTTTTTCTTCTGAGTAACCCTGGTTTTCTTCTAGATAACCTGAATCTTGAATGTGCAATAATTCACCACTATTATTTAGAACTAAAAATACTGGGTAGCCAAAACGACCTGCGTTATTGTACTCTTTAAAGAATTTTTCGTTTTTATTTTCTTTACTAAAATTTACATGTAGTACTACATAGTCAGCTTTTAATATAGAATCTATTTTAGTGTTTTCATTACTAAACTTGTGAAAGTACTTGCACCATTTACACCAATTACCTCCTGCTTGTATTAAAATATTTTTGTTTTCTTTTTGCGCTTGAATTTTTGCGGCTTCAACTTGTTTATAAGGGTCAGCAGTTACATCGTAAATGTTAAAGGCTTTTTCTTGAGCAAAGCCAAAATTAATCAACAATACGAATGCGATAGTTAAAAGTTTTTTCATTTTATTTTGAATTATAAAGTTCAGTGAATGCAATGTAATAATTACTTAATGATTGATCATTAGTAAAGAAAAATAAATAAGGCTCAATGAGTTCAAGTTCCATTAATTCTAATTGGTTGTTAGACCATACAGCATCTACCCTAGCATAAAGTGTTCCTTTTGCAAATTGTTGAACATATTTATTGGCTTGTTCTAACATTGCTTCTTGATATGGAGGAGTGTTTATACTTCCTCCCCAAAAATGTTGCACTCTAAAATCATCGCCTTTGCCCGATTTTAATAAATGATGAGAAAACTTACCATTAAAATATACAAACGACCATTCGCCTTCCTCTAAAATTTCTTTTTTTAATGGTTGAATGATAAATGAATCTTCTAATAGCAATTCATTTATTTTAGATTGAACATCCGAAGTAAAATTTTTATTTATTCTAAAAGTATTCATTGCAGCCCCCGAAACGCATGGTTTTACTACAATTTCATCGGTATTAAATTTATTGAATGCTTCTTCTATATTTATTTTATCACCTTTTTCAATAATTATTGTAGGTACAATTTTGAGTCCGCCTTTTTCTATATCTAACAAGTAATGCTTATCTGCATTCCATTTTATAATCTCTGGATGATTCAAGCATTGAACATTTTTTGCTTTTAACATCTCTAACCAATCATAAAACTTATTTATTTTTCCAATAAAATAATCCCATGTTGATTTGATAATTACACAATCATAATTTTCCCATTGAACATCTGGATTATCCCATACCAAAAGCTCAACATCGTGATTATGGTCTTTGAATAATTTGAGTAACATTTGATCTTCATCGGGTACCATTGATTCGTATCTACCGGTATCGATGTATGATGCTATTGCAATTTTCATTAGTAGTTGTATTTATCTTTCCAGAGGTTTTTTAAATATTTTCTGAGTTCGTTTTCTCTAGGGTTATTACCTGGTTCATAAAATGTAGTGCCTTTTACATCATCAGGCAAATATTCTTGTTCTTTGAAATTACCTTCATAGGCATGAGAGTACATATAGTCTTTACCATAACCAATGTCTTTCATTAATTTAGTTGGTGCATTTCTAATATGAATAGGAACGGGTAAATCGCCGGTTTGTTTTACAGTAGCAATTGCATTGTCGATACCTTCATACGACGCATTACTCTTTGGAGAGCTTGCAAGATATGTTACACATTGACCTAAAATAATACGTGCTTCAGGCATACCAATTACATTCACCGCTTGAAAGCAATTGTTTGCGAGTAATAATGCATTTGGGTTTGCATTGCCAATATCTTCAGAAGCTAAAATGATTAAACGACGTGCAATAAATAGAGGGTCTTCGCCTCCTTCAATCATACGTGCTAACCAATACAAACCTGCATTAGGATCAGAGCCTCTGATAGATTTTATAAATGCAGAAATAATATCGTAGTGTTGTTCACCACTTTTATCGTATAGGGCTAAATTTTGTTGAACAACATTTAAAACATATTCGTTTGTTATAGTACATTCATCAGTTTCGAACGATTGAATTACTAATTCAAAAATGTTTAATAATTTTCTTCCATCACCACCAGATAAACGTAGTAATGCTTCGTATTCTACAAATTCAATTTTTTTAGATTGAAGCCATTTATCTTTTTCAATTGCTTGCTGAAGCATTTTTATTAAATCATCTTTCTCTAAGCTTTTTAAAATATAAACTTGTGATCTAGAAAGTAAAGCTGAGATAACTTCAAATGATGGATTCTCGGTAGTCGCACCAATTAAGGTGACAATGCCTTTTTCAACTGCACCTAGTAATGAATCTTGTTGTGATTTTGAGAAGCGATGAATTTCATCGATAAATAAAATCGGATTCTGAGAGCCGAAGAAAGAATGCGATTTAGCTTTCTCAATAACTTCTCTAATGTCTTTAACCCCAGAATTTATAGCACTTAAAGAATAAAAAGGTCTATTAAGTTGATTAGAAATAATATTAGCTAGAGTTGTTTTGCCGACGCCAGGCGGACCCCAAAATATCATTGAAGGAATTATGCCCGATTCAATTGCTTTACGCAAAACCGCATTTTTACCAACAATATGGTCTTGTCCGATGTAATCGTCTAGTGTATTCGGACGTAAGCGTTCTGCAAGAGGAGTCGACATAATTTAAATTTAAGTAAAGATAATTAATGAAATTTGTATTTTGCCAAGAATATAATATTACAAAAGTTTGAAGAAATCATTAGACATAATTCTACCCTGCTATAATCCGATTGCTAATTGGCATGAGAGAATTGTGAATTCAATTCAATCATTTTCTAAATTACATGATGATGTAGATTTGAGTTTGATTATTGTTAATGATGGATCAAAGTCTATAATTAATCAAGAAGAAATTAATTATATAGAAAAAAATATACCTCAATTTAGGTTTGTGAATTATGAAATTAATCGAGGTAAGGGTCATGCTTTACGTGAGGGTGTTAAGCTTTCAACTGCTGATTATATAATTTATACTGATATAGACTTTCCTTATATTATAAAAAGCTTAAATGATGTATTTACAGAATTGTTAAAAGGTAATGATGTAGTAGTTGGCGTGCGTTCTGCAGAATATTATAAGAAAGTTCCAAAAACTAGAATTATCATTTCTAAAATATTAAAGTATTTTATCAAGAAGAGCTTAGGTATATATACTACAGACACACAATGCGGGTTGAAGGGTTTTAACAAAAAAGGGAAAGAAGTATTTCTTTCAACACGTATTGAGCGTTACTTATTTGATTTAGAATTTGTGTATTTGTCGAGTAAAAATAAAAACATCAAAATCAATTCAAGTATCGTTGAGTTAAGAGAAGGTGTTGAGTTTAGTACATTAAATCTCAGAATAATATTATCAGAAAGCTTCAATTTTCTAAGAGTATTTTTATTTAGATGAAATCAGATAAAATTTATTCATACTTAGTTGTATTGATATCATCGTTTCTATTGATGATATTATATAATGATATATTATTTCAACCTAATACCTATATATTCAATTCAACAGGCGATGGTATTAAAAACTATTATACTGCAGATTATTATATTAATCACGATACCACATTATTACAAACCAATGGCTTAAACTATCCATTCTCAGAACTAATAGTTTATACCGATAATCAACCAGTAATTTCAATAGTATTAAAACAACTATCGAACTATATACCATCTATAAAAAACAATGTGATTGGTATATTTAATTTATTGATGTTACTATCAATTATACTTACATCATACTTTCTATTTAAAATAGCAAGAAGGTTTGGTTTGCCAGTTCTCTACTCATTTGTTATTGCGATAATCATTTCATATCTCTCGCCACAAGTTGAGCGTTTCACCGGACATTACGGATTATCGTATTCTTTTTTTGTGCCAATGCTCTGGTATTTATTAATAAAGCTTAAAGAACAGAATTACAGTTTAAAGTATTATCTATTAATTGATATAGTATTACTCTTATTTGCTTTCATACATCCGTATTATTTATTAATAGGTTCAATATTTATGTTGGTGTTTGGCTTTGTAGATTTTATCTATACCAAGACATTAAAAATTAAATCGAGCATAACACATTTTCTATTTTCGATAATACCCATAGTAATTGTACAAATAACGATTAGCAGTATTGATCATATTGCAGATAGGCCAAGTAACCCTTGGGGAATATTAAATTATGTCGCAACATTTGAGGGTTTGTTTTTACCAGTTTATTCACCACTATTAGATTTCTGGAATATGTTGGTAAAGGTAAGAGAAACCAATATAGAGTCGAGAAATTATGTGGGAGTTGTTGGTGCAATCGCATTAGTGTTAATTACTATTAAGGCGATAAAATATTTAAAGAAGAAAAAGATAAAATTTATTTTAAAACCAATTTTACCAGATGCATTAAGAACCTCATTGCTTACATCATTTCTCTTGCTTTTGTTTGCTATGGCAATGCCATTTAGAATAGGCTTTGAATTTGTTTTAGATTTAGTACCTGCCATAAAACAATTTAGAGCATTAGGCCGATTCGCATGGGTGTTTTACTATGTGTTTACTATTTATTCAGCATTCTATTTTTATTTAATATTTAGAAAATGGAAATCAGAATCTAAAACTAAATACGCCTATCTATTGATTTCTTTTTTGATGTTAATATGGATGTTTGAGGCTTATATAAATAATCACAGAAACATACAGATTATTGCTAATAAAAATATTGAAACGTATAAAGATTTTAGAATAATAGATTCACTAAATAAATACGGATATACTATAGATAGTTTTCAATCAATTGTTCCACTGCCAGGATATTTCATAGGTTCAGAAGTAATTGCATCTGAGTTGAATAATCTTACTTCATTTAAGTCAATGGCAATTTCAGCATCAAGTGGCTTACCTATTAGTTCTATCATGTTATCGAGAACTTCATTTAATCAAACATTGATTTCGGCTCAATTGTATTCTGATTCGTTGATCAATAAATCAGAAATATTAAAATTATTAGGTAATCAAAAATTGTTAGTGATTAAAGATAAATCAGATACTCAAAATTATTTTATAGAAAGCAAATCGAAATATCTATTCTCTGATGAGAATTTACATTATTATGTGTTGAATGCTCAAAATCTAAAATCATCTTATTATAAAGTAAGTGGAACTGAATTTGTGATTCAGTCTGAAGGGAAAAGTATTGTTGATAATCGTTTTGTAAATTACCAGAAATCATTAATCATAGATGATGTAAATCAAACAATTTATTCGAATGATAATAATACAGATACCATTATATATTGTAATTACTTAATTAAAGCTAGCAATAAAGAGCATTTGCCAAGGTTGTATTTAAAAGAGTACGATTCAAATATGAACTTAATAAAGAAAACAGAGTTCAAGCCAACTGAATTATCAAATAATACAATTGACTATATACGACTAAAGAAAAGTTTTTCTATAAAAGCTGAAAGCAAAAAAGTTGAAATTGTGGTTGATTCAAAAAATACTGATTTAAGAAGTATCATCATCAGTAATTTTGACGCTAAGTTTTTGGTAAAAGAAAACAATAAAAATATATCAGTTGATAACTATCCTTTATAATTTATTAGGATGTTGCATATAATATAAACACTACTGGTATTTTATGTAGTTCAGGTTTATGATCTTTCCACTCAGCAACTGTTCTAGTTTTTATTAACTGATCTTTAGCATTGATGTTTGCCGCGACACAAAGTTGAGTGCTAGGTTTGCAGTTTTTAATAATATCATCGAAGAGATGATTATTTCTAAAAGGAGTTTCAATAAATATTTGAGTTTGACGGAATCGAAATGACTGAGCTTCTAAGTCTTTTATTCTTTTAATTCGATCAGCTTTGTCAATCGGTATATAACCATGAAAACAAAACTGCTGTCCGTTGAAACCCGAAGACATTAATGCCAACAAAATTGACGAGGGACCTATAAACGGAATAACGTTATAATTTCTTTTATGAGCTTCGGCAACAATTTCAGCACCCGGGTCAGCTACACCTGGGCAACCAGCTTCTGACATAAGTCCGACCTGATCTGTCTCCTTAAAAAACTTAAAGTAGTGCGATATAGAAAGTTTATCTCTTTTATCATACACCATTATTTGTAAATCTTTTTGAGGAGTCAAGATGCCATACTTCTTCAAAAATGCTCTAGCAGTTTTTTCGTTCTC
>JACCEA010038294.1_pt1 | contig 23086 bp, 6 predicted proteins | sample 7449851 | NCBI WGS metagenome assembly JACCEA01 (sample SAMN15323453, study PRJNA562643) | freshwater metagenome | isolation source: river surface water | place: USA:Blue River Watershed | collected 2017-08-18 | reverse complement strand
TCCTCTAGTTCCTCGGCTGTGAAACAGCTTGCATCCTCAAGTAGCTCAGCTGCTCCATTTGGGTCCTCTAGTTCATTGGCTCGGCAGTTTGCATCGTCAAGTAGCTCAGCTGCTCCATTTGGGTCCTCTAGTTCATCGGCTGTGAAACAGTTTGCATCCTCAAGTAGCTCAGCTGCTCCATTTGGGTCCTCTAGTTCCTCGGCTGTGAAACAGTTTGCATCGTCAAGTAGCTCAGCTGCTCCATTTGGGTCCTCTAGTTCATCGGCTCGGCAGTTTGCATCCTCAAGTAGCTCAGCTGCTCCATTTGGGTCCTCTAGTTCATCGGCTGTGAAACAGTTTGCATCCTCTAGTTCCTCGGCTGTGAAACAGTTTGCATCGTCAAGTAGCTCAGCGGCCCCTATTATTCGCAGACCTATATTAAATAAAGCAAATCCGAACTATAATGAAGTGTATGTAGTGACGATTAGCCCAGGAAATCAATTACCATTATCAAGTTACATTGAATTTGTTGCCACATACTTCCCACTTGGTACTCGCCTAGCATCACCAAATGATACAATATATGAAGATTCAATGAATATATTAACAACATCACGAACCACAAATATAATAGGTAAAGAGAGTAGTACATATAAACAATATGCAAACATAACCGACTTCAAAAATGCAATATCAAGTACAACTATAGTAGATACAAAAACAGCAGCTTCATATAATTTAGTGTTATATGGCCCTAAACCAGAGTTCAGTTTATATGCACCTCCTGGTGGTGTTCGTTCATTCATCATACCATATAATGGTATATCATATACTACATGGGTGGGTCCAAATAGAGATAGAGTAATGTCAGGATCAAGTGTAGTAGAAAACGCATATTTGAGTTCATATGAATTATCACTTACTGCTGTTGGTTCATCCGCCGCAAAGCAGTTTGCATCGTCAAGTAGCTCAGCCGCAAAGCAGCTTGCGTCGTCAAGTAGCTCAGCCGCCCAATTATTCGGCGGCCTACCAGGTATGGGTTCGTCCAGTTCATCTCCCCCCTTCCTGTCAATGGCACCTCTTTATAATGCATCCATAAATCCCCGCGGTTCGTCAAGTTCCTATACACCATTCGTATATGAACAACCCTCAGATACACAACTAACAGCTGAACTACAGGAAATGCCAGCAATACCAACCCTATCATCTCAAATCTACCCAGTCAGCTATGCAAGCGGCGCCCCAATCTCAAAAAACAACATCCAGTCCATCCTCTCACCCCTAAATGCCCGCCTCGCAACGTTAGAAGACGTATATGTGGCCCTCGGCTTCGGTCTCAACTGGTGTTACCCCGCATACGTGCAGAAATCTTCAAGCGACACCACAATTCAGATTTACGCCGCCTCCCAGCCAGGGAAATGTGGCGCGTCCAGTGGTCGCCAGATGATCAAGGTCCAGGTCAAAGACAATTCCCCTCCCCAGTACGTCTTTGTATTTGGCCCCAAGCCCGAGCAAGGGCAGACTATTATGGCCGCGGGAGAAGAACTCAGCATAGGGAATTTCTATGAACCTGTCACAAGCACAAGCGGATTCCGCAATATGTACGAAGCCTTTGCGACATCAAGCACGTGTTACGACGTCGCCGACTGCCCAGTGCCGGCCGTCCAGACCCTCGTCCAACAGACAACCGCAGGCACATCAACAATTGAGCCCCCCACACAGGTCAGCCTACCTACCCTAACTGTCTCCTCTACAACCCCATTCGGCAGTAGCTCAGATGGCCTAATTTCAGAGTCTCCTTCTCAACCACCCGTCATCTTAGTTACAGCCACAACCACACTTCAGCCCGTTCCGCCCACAGAAGTTGTAATACCAACTCAGACTACAATTGCTGCTTTACAAACTGCCTACACAGCACCGAAAGCCCAGGGTAGTAGTTCATCCTACTACTCTACAAGTCAAGACAGTTCTGAAACAACAGCAGAACCAAGCACTTCTGCAAAAACCTCTACAGGTACCACATCAACAATTTCTAAGAAATCTTCTACTGACTCAGGTGCAAAATCCACGGCACAGACTGCACTAGTATCTAAAAGTACAGCCACTGAAAGCAGCAAAGCGAAACAAGGTGGAGTCACAACAGTTCAGTATGTTGCAAAACCCGGCGGCAGCACAACCGCTAAATCAGGTGAGCCGGCATATTATGACCCTAAGGCGGGCTTCTTTGCCAATCTAATTGGTGAATTTGCATATGACTTTAGCAGAGTCGTAAAGGGTGTTAAGGTGGCAACAAGTTAGAAAAATGATTAGACTATAAAAGAGCTCCATATTTCATATACTTACAATGTTTGTGAGTATATGAGGTAAGTATGTTTAAAAATCAAAAAACATTGCTAGTAAGAAGGTAATGGGTGGTACAACTAGTTCAACTGCTAATGTAACGCCAACGGTGACGCCAGCACCAGTTGATTTGTACAATCGTTATATAAACAAACGTGTGAAGTTACAAGGGCAAAACTTTCCAAATATGTTTATGAGTTATGATTCTCCTAAAAATCTTGCATCAGTTTTGCTGACAAATTCTGCAAGTAATAAAGTATTAACATTAAATGTAATACCAGGTGTAACAGGTATAACAAATACTGTTAGTTTTGAAATTAGTCCCACGCCAGGACTTTCAGGGAACACATTATATTTGTATTCAGATACAAGTGTTGCCGATTATAAACTTAAATTAACAACATCAAGATCATTGGCGGGTGTATATGATATAATGACAGGTAATTCATGTGGTACAATTACATCAGACTGTATATCACTACGTGTTAATGGTAGAAATAAATATGTGCGTCACGCGGGCTATGTGTATTATGCAGCTGACTTGAATGCGGATACTGCGTTTCCTGCTGACAGTACATTCCTTGTAACAATATTGCCTACTACTGTGGCATCCTCAAGTTCATCTGCTGTGCGGCAGCTTGCGTCGTCTAGTAGCTCAGCTGCACGCCAGCTTTCATTACTCACAAACACAACAGTAGCCCCTAATCGTTTTATGGTGGACCCTGCAACTCCAGCACAGTCCCATTTTACAAATAACAAGGAAGTATTTGTGGTGAGATTAGGTGCTGACAAAAATCGTACAGACGATATTCAAACTGTTATTGATACCAAATTTGCAGGTAAAGGATATAGAGTTGCAACACTTGAACAAGTCCGTGAATATGTTGCTAAAAATGGTGATGGTATAGGTGCAGGGTTTATATACAATGTAGAGTTTGAACTGGACCCAACGGTTACGAATAAATATGTTGTTGTTGCAGCGTTACGGTATGGTACTTCACGTCCAGATAGATGGGGTAGCATAGCATTATATACTAATACAGGAGCCTCTAATGGTGGTGTTATTGTAGATAAAACTGTGGCGGTATCAGGGTTTGCATATGTATATGGAGTTAAACCGGCTACAGGTACAGCAGACCATTATGGGTTTGTAAATGATTATAAGTGGTCATATTATGGACAACCGTATGACGTTGAACCATATGTAGTCTATACTGTATCAGATACTGATATACCCATACCTCAAAATAATGTTGATGGTAGAAATGCAACATTTAATGCAATAGCCGCTGGATATGGTGCAACTTGGGGAACAGATGTAACACTTGGTTTAGTAAAGGCTCTTGGTGGAAACTGGACACGAGACGCGTATATTGCAAACGGATGGACAACGTTTATACCAATTAAAATGACTGCGAATGTCCCAGTTCCAGGAGCAGGTACAACAACATTTACAGAAATTCCGCATACATCACTTCTTAATATAAAAGCAATGGTAATAATTGGGAAAAAGCCTGAGTATGGGGACCATATACGTATTATTGAGTTAAATGGTGTGAAATATACATTTGCGGCTGAATTTTATGATAAAGCTGGTCGTATTTGGAAAAAGGGTGGAACGGCAATGTCAGCACTTAGTTCGGTTGTAGTAGGCAATTATATACCAGTTGATACAACTGGTAATAGTACGTTATCAAATGATTACGTTGTATCATTTGTAGGTAGCGCTAGCCGTACAAAGAATGAAGCCCTTGATTTTATTACTACTATTGCGGACGAATCTGGTGCAACTGGAAAGTACCGTATGGCGACAATTAGTCAGCTTCGTAAATATATGGGGCCGCCGCCAAATAAGAAAATTGGTATGGACTATTGTGAATTTGGATATATTATTAACGATGACCCAGAAAATACAGCCGCTGACACTCAAATTATATCAGCATTCACTATTAGTGTAGATAAGGGATTCAGTTGGTGTGGTAATTTACCATTGGACCCCGCTGTGACTGCTGGTATGTTTAGGGATCCAGCGGGTGGGACTGATTATATTAGACGTTCTGCATTCTTTGTATATGGCCCCAAATTAACAACGGGAGCCAAACGTGCAACATCAACATATACATTTAGACCTTATAATACATATATGAATATAGTGAATCGTGGAGACCCAGAGCCGACAAATTACGAGGCTTTTATTGTGCGGCGCGTGGATGGGGCAGCAATAAATGGAAATCCTGTATCAAATGTTGCAAGTACAGGTAATAATGTTGCAACTGAATATGGTGTAAATCGTGCTCTACGATCTGTACTTGATTTAGGGGGGAAGACTGCAAAGTGGAACTTTACATCTTGGCCAGTTTTCCGTCCTACGGAATCATTTAAGCGCATTGCACCCGCAAATGGCACATCCCTAACTGAAGAATCAACAGCGATTACATTTGATGCGAATCAAAATATTACAAATGGTGTTACAGCGCAAGGATTTTTACTCTATGGTAAAAAGCCGGCATTTGCTGACAGAATTAAAACTGTCGGTGGAGTGCAGTATATTGCGGAGTATTTCAACACGGATACGAATTTCTGGAGTATGTATGACACGACGCCGACGTCGGTTGCGTCGTCAAGTTCATCTGCAGTGAAACAACTTGCGTCGTCAAGTAGCTCAGCTGCACAGCAGCTTGCATCGTCAAGTTCATCTGCAGTGAAACAACTTGCGTCGTCAAGTTCATCAATGGTTGCCAGTACTGTTAGTGCGCCAGTTGAATTGTACAACCGTTATATAAACAAAAGTTTGAAGTTACAAGGGCAAAACTTTCCAAATATGTTTATGAGTTATGATTCTGCTATAAATCTTGCAACAGTTTTGCTGACAAATTCTATAAGTAATAAAGTATTAACATTAAATGTAGTACCAGGTGTAACAGGTATAGCAAATACTGTTAGTTTTGAAATTCGCCAGCCAGAACTTGCATCAAACACATTGTATTTGTATTCAGATACAAGTGTTGCCGATTATAAACTTAAATTAACACCAACAAGAACATTGGCGGGTGTATATGACATAATGACAGGTAATTCATGTGGTGCAGTTACATCTGACTGTATATCACTACGTATAAATGGTACAAATAAATATGTGCGTCACGCGGGCTATGTGTATTATGGAACTGACTTTGGTGCTGATGGTGCTCTACCTGTTGACAGTACATTCATTGTAACAATATTACCTGCTATTACTAATTCATCACTTGAACTATATAATTTGTATTTAAATTCTGTTATTAAACTTGAAGCAAGTACTCGTAGTGGATATTTTGTTAGCTCTGGTTATAGTAGTAGTAGAAATACTTTCTCTATGTTTCTTGGTATATCATCAACTATGAATGCTATCGTAGGAAATAATCCAGCTAGTATTTCATATTTGAAAATATTACCAGGAGGGGCACAAAATACAGTAGTTATTCGGATAGATGGTGGTAGTAGTCAATATTTAACAAGAGATGGTACAGGTAAGCTCGTATTTGATTCAACCCCAACTACATTTGAAATTGTACAAGGAAATAGTTGTACTACACAAAATACAAACTGCATATCATTTAAAATAGCTAATACAAATAGATATATCAGATATAATACAGATACACAATTATATGAACATACTTTGGCAACTGATGCAAATGTAGCACCTACTAGCACATTCTATGCAACTATTATTTCTGGTGGTGGTACTAGAAGTGCGCCGGTTGAATTGTACAACCGTTATATAAACAAAAGTTTGAAGTTACAAGGGCAAAACTTTCCAAATATGTTTATGAGCTATGAGTCTACAGCAAATCTTGCAGCAGTGTTATTAAGAAATTCTACAGATAATAAGGTATTAACATTAAATGTAGTGCCAGGTGTAACAGGTATAGCAAATACCGTTAGTTTTGAAATTCGCCAACCTGAACTTTCACCAAATATATTGTATTTGTATTCAGATACAAGTGTTGCCGATTATAAACTTAAATTAACACCATCAAGATTATTGGCGGGTGTATATGATATAATGACAGGTAATTCATGTGGTGCAGTTACATCTGACTGTATATCACTACGTATAAATGGTACAAATAAATATGTGCGTCACGCGGGCTATGTGTATATTGGAAGTGATTTTGGTGTAGATGGTGCTCTACCTACTGACAGTACGTTCCTTGTAACAATATTGCCTACTACTATGGGGTCATCAAGTAGCTCTGCAGCACAGCAACTTGCGTCGTCCAGTAGCTCAGCTGCGCGCCAACTTGCGTCATCAAGTAGTTCAGCTGCGCGCCAACTTGCGTCATCCAGTAGCTCAGGTGGGTTACCAGGAATAGGGTCCTCTAGTTCATCTTTCAAAGCGTTTGCATCTTCTAGTTCGTCATTTGCTCCATTTGCATCTTCTAGCTCTTCACTAGCACCTGTAATAGCATCATCCAGTAGCTCAGCTGCGCGCCAGCTTGCGTCGTCCAGTAGCTCAGCGGCGCGGCAGCTTGCGTCGTCAAGTAGCTCAGCTGCTTCAGTTGTATTAGAACGCCTACAATCAGCATACACAAACAATGAAATATACATATTATCTGCAGCAGCTGCAAATACTACTAACTTATTTGGTTTAATAACAGATATATTTTCTCAATTACCTGTTGGTACTCGCTTTCCAACATACGCTGAATTTAGTAGTATGAAATTGCCAAATAATAATTTATCAAATATAATTTCTAGCTCTAGCGGCATACCTATTATTATTACTGGTATATCAAGTCCATCTGTAAATAATGTAAATACTGTGTCTGGTTATAATTACGATAGTACTACTCCAAAAAATACATTATCAGACTATAAAATTACAAATTATTCCACAAACTTAACAATTAATGGTAGTGGCGATAGTAAAACAATAAAGTTTGTATATTTTGTATTATATGGTCCAAAACCATCATTAAATCAAACTATATACTCCACCTTAAAATTTAATATTAATGCAGGTCTGTCATCAACAACAAATACTATTAAAATAAAAAATCCATCATTAAATAATGCATTTCTAGGTATAAATGTAGCTATATATGATGAAACCACATTCGTTTATAGTATAAATGACATACCCGTTGGGTCTTCAAGTTCATCCGCTCGTAGGTTTGCATCTTCAAGTTCATCCGCTCGTAGGTTTGCATCTTCCAGTTCATCAGCGGCTCCATTTGGGTCCTCTAGTTCATCGGCTCTTAAACAATTTGCATCTTCTAGTTTTTCAGCTATACAATTTGCTTCCTCAAGTAGTTCAAGTAGCATCAGTAACATACCACAAATACAATATGCAGATTATAGAATACAACTTGATATTGCAGTAAAAACTGCAAATTATGATCGTACAAGTACATCAGCTAAAGGTATTATTAATTATATAAATAGCAATTTAAAAACACTAGATAATAAAACTTATATAGTAATAAATAATAAACATGTTGAAGTTGTTAAATATAATGCAGAATGGTCAAATATTTATAAGAAAAGTCTAGATAGCTTAATAAATTATGGATCCTTTGGATTACATACAGATGGGGCAGTATATAATAATGGTTGGGACAATGCCCCTGAACAATTTTTGGACCAATTAGATAAGTTAATGGGCTTACAATTGACAAATTTTGTGAATACCAGACCAACTGTACCGTTTGGATCTTCAAGTTCAGCTGCGCAGCAGCTTGCGTCGTCAAGTAGCTCAGTTGCTACTACTCAAAAGCAGCTTGCATCTTCTAGTAGCTCAGCAGTCCCTATTACACGCCGTCCAATTTATAATACATCAAACCCATCATATAATGAATTGTATTTGGTAAATACTTCTACTATTGTTTCACAAAGTTATCAGCCATTTATTGATTTTATATTAGCATATTTCCCAATTGGTACTCGTATTGCAACAGTTACTGAAGCAAATACTGAAATAAACAAGAAAGCATTAGTTCCAGATCCAGGCTATACAAATTTTATAGCAATGGATGGTAGCACAGTTAAATTTTATGCATCAGTTAGTGATCTAAACACAAATACATCAATACCCTTACCAGCGACCAGTACTGCAATTAAGATGCTCTTATATGGGCCCAAACCGACGCATGGAGGTATAAATTCAACAGGTGCTACAAATTCATTTTCTCAGACGTATAATGGAATAATCTATAAAACGTGGTCTATAATGAATCGTCCAGGATATTATAGTGCGTTAGATGTACCAACTTCAATTGGGTCTTCCAGTAGCTCAGCGGCGCAGCAGCTTGCATCTTCAAGTAGCTCAGCGGCGCAGCAGCTTGCGTCTTCAAGTTCATCAGCTGCGCGCCAGCTTGCGTCTTCAAGTTCATCAGCTGCGCGCCAGCTTGCGTCCTCAAGTAGCTCAGCTGTTGCTACGCAGAAACAGCTTGCATCTTCCAGCAGCTCAGCTGCTCCATTTGGCTCCTCTAGTTCATCAGCAGCGAAGCAGCTTGCGTCGTCAAGTAGCTCAGCTGTTGCTATGCAGAAACAGCTTGCATCTTCCAGCAGCTCAGCTGCCCCCATATTTGGTTCTTCCAGTAGCTCAGCCGTGAAACAACTTGTATCCTCAAGTTCCTCTGCCGCGCCATTTGCATCATCTAGTAGTCTTATCACTACAGTATTTGGCAGTTCTTCATCCGAGCGCAAGCAAATCGCCAGTTCAAGCTACCTACCCCCTCTGGAACAACCCCAAACCTTCGCAAGCTCAAGCTCTTTCACAGCTGGTATCCCTGGTGTCTCTGAACCGTCTCGGCCTCCAGCCCAACCTGCATCGGCCCCTGCTCCTGCGCCTTCACCCACTCCTACTATTAGTACAGGGCGCATATCTCGCCTCACTTCACAGCTCTTCCCTGTGAGTTACGCCGACAACAGACCAATCCGCTTCTCCAACATTTTGGAAATTCTCTATGCCCTCCGTGGAACCGACAACGCATCAGTTCGCTTAGCAACAGTGGAGGATCTTATGATCGCCACGAAATTCGGTCTCAACTGGTGCTTCCCATCCTACGTCCAAAAATCCACACAGGACACCTCCCTTGTCATATATGCAGCGTCCCAGCCAGGAAAGTGTGGAACGAAGAGTCAGCGCCAGCTTATCAAGGTCAGCGTCCCTGATTCCTACACACTTGACCCTACATACGTCTTCGTTTTCGGACCCAAACCAGACCAGTCGTTCAGCGCAGGTAAAATCATCACACCAAGTGGCCACGGACTCTACATTCACAACTTCTATGACCCAATCACAGGCATCAGTGGATTCCGCAATAGACGTGAGCCATTTGCTACAACACCAACAACGTGTTACAATGCCACGGACTGTGTAAATACAACTGTCCAAGCTGCAATCACAGAGGCGGCAACAGGAACATCTACACTCGCTGACCCTATCAGCATAGTTCCATCCAATATATCAACAGGTAGTGGCTCGTCTGGCAGCAACTTATCCACACAAGCTCCTGCACTTGACATACCAATCACCCTAACTGGCCAGCCTACAACCCCCCTTCCTGTGACAGAGCTTGTCACTATTCCTGAATCATCCGTACAAACATACAATTCCTATTATACAACACCATCTCAGGCATCCTCATCAGCAGCAGCAGCAGCAGCAAAGCGCCCAACATCTACATACACGGGGCCCTCTCCCACATCAACTGATACTCCTACAACAAAACCAAATGTACAATACAATTACACTATTGTCCAGAACAAACTTGCACAAGCCAAGCAAGAAGCACAGCAGGCAACAGAGGAGGCAAAGCAGGCCCAGGTTATTCAGTATGTAGAATCCACGGCACCACCAGTCGCCGAGGAAGAAGACAAGGCGCCTATTTTTACATACGACCCGAATGCAAACTTCTTCGTAAATCTGCTATCAGAGTTCCAATCTGATGCTACACGTGTTCTGAAAGGCGTACAAGCTGCAACACGCTAATCCATAAATACCCGGCCTAGGGACTATTAGAGAATCAATAGCAAAAGATAGTATGTATGACATAGCGTCTTTTACTAGCGCAATACTACAATGGCTAACAGCCTTTGTGGTTCGTATAGCAACCGCTATCGTAGAGTTTATTCGGCGGTATGTGCCGACGGCGGCAACGGGGCAGCCGCAGCTGCAGGAGAAAGCTGCAGCCCTAGCCGCCCCGCTTATACCCCCGCCACACACTAATAGTCCATCAAACGCACCAACGAAAGACAAGAATAGAGAACTTGAATTAAAACTCGCACATCGGCGAGGTGCAATGGCAGAATACACTCGGCCAAAGTACGAGGTACGGGAATGGTAAGCTTCTCCAATTTCTAGCACTCCAACAGTTAGATATGCAAGGGGCGATTCTCTTTTTCTTAATATTATTCGCTGTCTTTTTCGCATATAAGGCGTTCCCGACAGTGGGACTCCACATATATACGAAGACAGAGCCCACAGCCGAGCCTGAGCCAACATCGGAACCAGAGGAAGAGGAGGCGTTTGCAAATCCTATCCCCTGTCCGCAGGCTAGTGAGCCCCCTGGGTCACTTCCGACCGCAACATATGGTGGAATGCCAGACACAATCCCACGACCGGCAATGGACCCGACCCTAGAGCCTACGACAAAGGCTCGTATAATGCAGACGCTGGATGACCTCCGTGGATTCTTGAATTTTGAGGGTGACCAGCTGGAGGAAAAGTCGGACCCCAATATTCAGCTCCCTCTATCCACCCTAAAAGGAGATACGCAGGTTCTCACAAATGAGGCTATGGTGCTCCAGCGCAACCCTGGACTCCGCCCTACAATTACGGGACGCCAGATTGCCGAGATTGAAGCAAACTTGGACTACTTGCGCCAAGCGTGGCGGCGCTTTGCGGGCGTGGGGGCAGTGGAGCAGGAGACAACTGAAGGGTTCGTAGGGTCCTCGTCTTCTTCGGCGTCTATGCGCCCTATGGGTTCTTCCTCCTCCTCCTTCTCGGGTTCATCAACGTCTTCCTCTTTCTCGGCCCCTGCAGGTCCTATGGGATCTTCCTCTTCCTCCTTCTCGGGTTCTTATGCAACCGTGGATCGCAAGGCGACCTACGCCGAGATAAAAGAGTTCCAGACAAAAATATTTGCCGAGCTCACACGACTCATTAATACTGGCGCTACCGACGATATCACAAAGGGGCGTATTGCGTGGATTGAGAAGACATATTCGTATATCACGGACCTCCTCTATAAGATTGACACAAAGAAAATCAAGATTGAGGATGTAATTATAATGAAGTCTTCTATTGACAATTCATTCAAGGCTCTTACATCTGCGACCGGTTCGTTACCGACAGTTATGCAGGAGAGCACACTTCCATCGTGGCTCAATAATCTCATAAGTGGAGGAAATGCAGACGACCCCGAGACAGCAAAGCAAATTGAGGACGCCCTTTCCAATTACACAAACAACTTTGCAAACAACTTCAGCTGGAGCATTGACCTCGGCATTGATTACACTGCACCGGCCAAAGAGAGGGCTATGGCATCGTACTATAATAGTCGCGGTGCAGAGGACCGTGGGCACTCTTCAGCGGTCAATTCGGGCCTGAACTTGAATATTGCTGGTGACGGCACAGGTGTTGCACCCGATGGTTCAGCAGGAAATGTTACAGACGAGTACGGGCGCCAGCCTGGGGAGCGCTGTGCAGGGGACGCGGCCCGCTTTGACTGGAAGAAGCGCAGTAGTGAAATCTGTAGCGCCATCAAGGCCCGCGGCCTGGAGCCCGCTGACTACGGCTGTATGCCCGATGGTGTGACAGTAAGTCCCGACTTCAGTTACAAGGGCTACGCAAAGATGGTGTGCCACCGCGTTTCGGCCAATTATGACCCTGGGTTCGGCTACCTCGTGGGCTGCCCGCCGGCCGATTGGCAGGGGTGGCGGTAGGGGAGATTCCATCTCCGCGCGTAGCGCGTTGGGCCCTACGGGCGCAACCCCCTAAACCCCCTACGGAGTTAAACGGGTCTGGTGGTCCCTAGCGGGACCACATACCTTTCTATCTCGTAGAAGCCTTCGGTGCAATACGCACGCCCACGCGCGCCCCACAACATACCTAATAGTCAAACAATAGAATTACAAGAAGAGTTCTTTTAATTCTATTTATTATGCACAACACCACCCTAATAGTACTATTAGGGGCGTGGTATGGAATCTCTCCCCTTAATTATTAGATAATGAAGGTCACAACGACACACCTCGTGCTAATATTTCTTGTCGGTTTCCTGGCCGGCCACATACTGCGCCCCTTCATGCGCCGTGAGGGTTTCTCCGGCGACTCCTCTACACCCGTCTGTGGGACTTGCAACGCGTCTATGACAAAGTGTGGATGTGGCGCCTCTCGTCCAATCTGCCCTCCTTGCCCTCCCGCAAAGATGCCCGATATGAGTCTGTATGTCCTGAAGTCTTCTGTGCCCCCGTGCAAGTCGTGCCCCGAACTCAGCAACTACATGCTGAAGACCGAGTGCCCTCCCGTTCCCGACCTCAGCAACTACGTCCTCAAGTCGTCCGTCCCCAAGCAGCAGCCCGTCATCCTGGACTGCAGCAAGTGCAAGGCCCCCAAGGGTGAGTGCCCTCCTTGCCCCCGTCCTCGCTGCCCCGAGGTCAAGTGCCCCGAGCCCACGAAGTGCCCTCCTTGTGCTCCTTGTGCCCGCGCTACTTGCCCCCAGACGAAGGTCAAGTGCCAGGCCCAGGAGGTGGATAACGACCGCGTCCGCCCTTACCTCGCTCCCCTCTCTATGCCTGGGTTTGGTACCTCGTAGGGGAGATTCCATCTCCCCTAAAACCCCTACGGAGTTAATTCGGTTTATTGGCGCATACAGTTCTCCTAAACTCCCTACGGAGTTAATCACATATAAATACTATTAAGTTCAGTTCCTAGCACAGCCCTAATAGTATTGATAAACCTCTATAAAACCGCTAATACATGTAATATGGACACCAGATTCTGGGGCCCACCTGCGTGGAAACTTCTACATACACTCGGGGCCGCCTACGATCCCACAAAACAGCGCACAGCAATGGCCGACTTTTTCACACTACTCCCCTATGTGCTTCCCTGTAAATTCTGCCGCGCTAACTTAACTGCCCACTACGAGACCCATCCTATCGCCCTCGGCTCGCAGCCCGCATTTGAGCGCTGGCTCTACGATCTCCACACCGCCGTCAGTACTACCCTAAAAGCCCAAGGACAGACGGTCGCCCCTGCCCCGACATTTGCCCACGTGAAAGACTATTACAGCCGCCTAGTGCCCACACCCGCCACTCCCACACAGTTCCCTGCGTGGGATTTTCTCTACGCCGTTGCACATACGCATCCGCTGGCTCTGGAGGAAACCCCCATACCTGACGCCCCGACCTGTCGCGGGGTGTGCGACGGAGAGAAGAATCGTTGGAACAAACTGTCGCCCACTCGCCGTTTCCACTATTGGCAACAGTTTTGGAAGGTATTTCCGGCCGTCCTGCCACCCTATTGGGCCGCCGCTTGGAAGCAGGCCGCTGAGGACGCTGCCCCCTACGACCCTAAAAGTCGTCGGTCAGTGGTCGCGTGGCTTTGGCGCATCCGTTGTAGCATTGAAGGGGACAAGGATGACCCATATGCAGACGTGTGTGGGCGTCTCACGTATTATTCCAGCGGTTGCTCTACGGCCGCATCGGCCCGCACAAAGACTTGTAGGAGGAGCGTGGGTACGAGGAAAGTAAAACATAAGCCCCAGACCAAGTAGCTAAGATGGAAATTACGGATACGTGGTTAGGGCTCCAAGTGTGGCAATGGTTCATACTGGCCCTGACGATATTTGCTTGTATGAATTATTTATGGAGTGTTATTGAAAATCGTATGGCAGGGCCCGTGGCGCGTGAAGGATTTCAGGGGACGGCGGCGGATGAATCCAAATACGAGTGGTTGGACACTGCAGCCCTCTATGATACCTTCTATTGTGACTTGTATGACAAACTTGTACAGGGTGAGAAGCGGACTCTATTAGAGGCGAATTTACTGAAGAATGAGTGGGAACAAGCAACTCCGACGTTGCCGATTCAGCACTGGCGCGTGCTGGATGTCGGTTGTGGGACGGGGATTTTAACGGCGGCCTTTGCGAAGATGGGCGTACAGGCGGTTGTTGGTGTGGATAAGTCCGAAGCAATGATTCGGCGTGTGAGGTCTGTGACGATTCCCGCGACCACCTTAACGGACGCACAGAAGGCGGCGATTGAACTGCGGTTAGGGGATGTGGCGGATATTTCGGTGGCACGTGAGGCGGAATTTACGCACGCGGCGGTGATGTATTTTGCCATTTATTATGTGGAGGACAAGGTGAATTTCTTCCGCAATTTGGCATATTGGGTCGCTCCTGGGGGAGCGGTGTCGGTCCATGTAGTGAATAAACACAAGTTTGATCCTATGTTGGAAGCGGCGGCACCGACGGTATTTTCTCTGCAGAAATACTCTGACAAACGTATTTTGAAATCCCAGGTGGCCTTTGATGCATTTGACTATGAGGGGGAGTTTGATTTTGACGAGGCGGCGGATGCGACGGCGGCAGAATTTAGGGAAACGTTCCGCTTCAAGGACGGATCTGTGCGGCGACAGAAACACGCGTTGTCTATGCCTGAAATAGCGGCAATTGTGAGTGCCGCACAGACGGCAGGGTGGCAGTACCGTGGGTATGTAGATAATGTGGCAACAGGGTTTGAATACACATACACACTACTATTCACACATTAGAGGGGGACGTGCCGTCCGCAGAAAGCGTTGGGGTTCGCATAAGTGCGAACCGCTTCCCCCTTAACCCCCTCTCTTGAATAAAGGCTTCGCATTAGAGACACAATCATCCGCATAAAACGTATTACGATCTGGGAAATTCAAGTATTATGTACGCAAACTTTACACAGTACAGCCTAATAGTATATTTGAGAATTCATAATTGTTTCATATTAGGGATATAAATAATCCTAATGCGAAGCGCTCATTCAAGAGAGGGGGTATGGGGGACGCGCCGTCCCCCAATATAAGGTTTTCTTCCATGCGAGTATTAGGTTAAAAAATGTCGCTGACGCCAGGCCAAATTTTAGCAATCAATCTCCCGCAAGGAGATTTGAATGCTCTTATAGGCCCTCCGGGCCTTACGGGTGCGACGGGCTCTACTGGTCCTGCAGGTTCTGGTTCAACTGGTGAATCGGGTCCTACAGGAGAAACGGGCTTCACGGGAGAAACGGGAGCTACAGGCTCTACAGGTGAGACTGGTATGACGGGCGAGACCGGTTCTACTGGAGAGACAGGCTCTACAGGTGAGACCGGTGTAACAGGTACAACTGGTACAACGGGTGAAACGGGTACGACAGGTGAAACTGGTATAACAGGTTTAACTGGTGAGACTGGTTCCACAGGCGAGACAGGCACTACAGGCGAGACTGGTACTACTGGTGAGACTGGTACCACGGGTGAAACGGGTACCACAGGTGAGACTGGTACTACTGGTGAGACTGGTACCACTGGTGAAACTGGTATGACAGGTGAAACTGGTAGTACTGGTGAAACTGGTGTAACTGGTACTACAGGTACTACTGGCTCTACTGGTAGTGGTAGTACAGGTCAGACTGGTACAACTGGTAACACTGGTCAGACTGGTACCACAGGTAACACTGGAGAGACAGGTACCACGGGTTTAACAGGTGCGACTGGCGAGACAGGTACTACAGGCGAGACTGGGCCCACGGGCCAGACTGGTACAACAGGTAACACTGGGCAAACTGGTACCACAGGTAACACTGGAGAGACTGGTACTACTGGTTTAACAGGCGCGACAGGTCAGACTGGCGAGACTGGTACAACAGGTTCTACTGGACCTACAGGACAGACTGGTACTACAGGTAACACTGGGCAAACTGGTACTACAGGTTTAACGGGTGCGACAGGTGAGACTGGTACTACAGGTTTAACTGGTGCGACAGGCCAGACTGGTACTACAGGTTCTACTGGACCCACGGGTCAGACTGGTACAACAGGTAACACTGGGCAAACTGGTACTACGGGTAACACTGGTGAGACAGGTACTACAGGTTTAACAGGTGCAACAGGCCAGACTGGTACTACTGGTACAACAGGTACTACTGGCTCTACTGGACCAACAGGTCAGACAGGTACAACAGGTAACACTGGGCAAACTGGTACTACAGGTACTACTGGTGAGACTGGTACTACAGGTCAGACAGGTACAACAGGTGAGACTGGTACAACGGGCTCCACTGGACCAACGGGCCAAACAGGTACTACAGGCCAGACTGGCACCACAGGCAACACTGGTCAAACGGGTACCACAGGTATTAATGGTATTTCAGCAGGAACCGTGTTTTATTTAGATGGACCAACTGCAACCCAAACATCCCCTACAAGTCAAAATGCGGATTTATTATTGCTTCCAAATACGGGTTCTCAGACAACTATTACAACAAATAACGTCCCTAACTCAGCAACTGTAATAGCAAATTATGTAACTCAAGTTGGAGACCTTTTAACTACTACAGTTATCCCTGGATTGTGGGTTGTAAGTATGTTTGCTCAAAAAACATCAGGTGGAAGCACACTACGTTATTGGATTGATATTAACGAAGTTGCTGCAGATGGTACTACAGTTATAGGGAATATTGGTTCTGGTGCATATGCAAATGGAACAGATATAACAACAACACAAGCTGTATATATTTACACACAGTATGTCGGTATATACACACTCGCAAACCTTAATAGTCGTATTCAAATTGTTATCAAAGCACAGTCATCTACTGGAACAAACAGCTTTAAGATTGAAATGCGTGACAGTACGTTATCTCACGTTGTCACAACAATCGCAACAAATATAGTTGGTGAGACTGGTGCTACTGGTGAGACTGGTGCTACTGGAGAGACTGGCTCTACAGGTGAGACTGGTACGACTGGTGAGACGGGTACCACGGGTGAGACTGGTACAACTGGTGAGACTGGTACCACAGGCGAGACTGGTAGCACGGGCGAAACTGGTACTACAGGCGAGACTGGTTCTACAGGCGAGACTGGTAGCACGGGCGAGACTGGTAACACGGGTGAGACTGGTACAACAGGTGAGACTGGCTCTACAGGAGAGACAGGTACCACAGGTGAGACTGGTACCACAGGTGAGACTGGTACTACTGGTGAAACAGGTACCACAGGCGAAACTGGTAGCACGGGCGAAACTGGTAACACGGGTGAGACTGGTACAACAGGTGAGACTGGCTCTACAGGAGAGACAGGTACCACAGGTGAGACAGGTACCACAGGTGAGACTGGTACAACAGGTGAGACTGGTACTACAGGCGAAACTGGTATAACGGGTGCAGCCTATTATGGTGTATCATCACCTACTATAATTGATCCGTATACACAAGACCCAGTTCAACTTACTATATTCCCTTACTTGCCATTTACAGGAAATAACTTTGTACTTGTAACTGACCAAAGTAATCCTTTTACAAATTACTTTTATGGCTATGTTCAGAGTTATAATGGATTAACAGGTGGTATTAATATTACATCATTATCTCACATAACTGGTACATTTACTATTTCTACATCTTACAATGTAAGTTTAGCTGGCGAATTTGGTGCTACTGGTGAGACTGGTACTACTGGTGAGACTGGTACTACTGGTGAGACTGGTAGTACGGGCGAGACAGGTAACACTGGTGAGACTGGACCTACTGGTGAGACTGGTACCACAGGTGAAACTGGTACAACGGGTGAGACTGGTACTACTGGTGAGACTGGTACAACGGGTGAGACTGGTACTACTGGTGAGACTGGTAGCACGGGCGAGACTGGTAACACTGGTGAGACTGGACCTACTGGTGAGACTGGTAATACAGGTGAGACTGGTAACACAGGTGAGACTGGTAATACAGGTGAGACTGGTAACACAGGTGAGACTGGTACTACTGGTGAGACTGGTACTACAGGCGAGACAGGTACTACTGGCGAGACAGGTACCACGGGTGAGACTGGTACAACTGGTGAAACTGGTACAACTGGTGAAACTGGTACCACGGGTGAGACTGGTTCTACTGGCGAGACTGGTATAAATGGCACAGATGGTGCAAATTCGCTAAGATGGATTCACTCTAATCCTGGATTTACGTCCAATGGATACTTTTCCGCAAATAACGCTTCCTTAGCAAATACAAGTGGGTTTGCATTTGCATATACAACAAATTCAGGTGTTCCAGCTGAAGGCTTTATGGACACAATTAGTGCTTGGCTATTGGCTGGAAATACAGCAACCCTACAAGTAACAGAGGTAGGCGATGCAAATGTAGTTGGTACATACAATGTCACTGGTATTACCTATGTGGGCGCTTCTCCTCCCTACCCTCAGCAGTATTTAGTTACTACATCCTTCCCTGCAATTTACGGTAATGGAAGTTATACACCTGGTAGAGTATATGCAGGTTCGTATGTACTTAATGGTGCAAACGGACTAACAGGTTCAACTGGTGAGACTGGTACCACTGGTGAAACTGGTACCACAGGTGAGACTGGTACCACAGGTGAGACTGGTACTACAGGTGAAACTGGTACCACTGGTGAGACTGGTACCACTGGTGAGACTGGTACCACGGGTGAGACTGGTACAACAGGTGAGACTGGTACCACAGGTGAGACTGGTACCACAGGTGAGACTGGTACCACAGGTGAGACTGGTACCACGGGTGAGACTGGTACCACGGGTGAGACTGGTACCACGGGTGAGACTGGTACAACAGGTGAGACTGGTACCACGGGTGAGACTGGTACAACAGGTGAGACTGGTACCACGGGTGAGACTGGTACCACAGGTGAGACTGGTACCACGGGTAACACAGGCCAGACTGGTACTACAGGTGTTACTGGTACTACAGGACCCACAGGCCAGACTGGTACTACAGGAACTACAGGCCAAACTGGTACTACAGGAACGACAGGTCAGACAGGTACTACAGGTGTTACTGGTACTACAGGACAGGATTCAGCACTAAGATTTACATATAAATATAGTACAACAACTTCAGGTGATCCTGGGGCATCATATTTCAGACTCAATAATTCAACAATGAGTAGTGCAACGCAAATATTTATTGATAATACTACTTATGGTAATGACATATCTAATTTCTTTGCAAGCCTAGTAGCATATGGAGGTCCCACGGCTAGGGGGTATATTAAGATTGAAAAATCATCAGACAGTAGCTGGTATCAACAATATTTATTTACTACTGTAACAGATAGTTCTGGATATTATACAATTGGACTAATAAATACTGTAGGTGATGCAAATTTCGCTAACAACGAGGTTTCTTATGTTAGTTTTTATCTTGCAGGCCCTCAAGGTTATACTGGTACCACTGGTCAGACGGGTACCACAGGCGAGACTGGTACAACAGGCCCTACTGGCCAAACTGGCACTACAGGCACTACAGGCACTACAGGCATAACTGGTACTACAGGTGTGACAGGCACAACAGGTGAGACTGGCACAACAGGTGAGACTGGCCCTAGTGGTGAAACGGGCCCTACTGGTCAGACTGGTACTACTGGCGAAACTGGTACTACTGGCGAGACTGGAACTACTGGTGAGACTGGTACTACTGGTGAGACTGGTACTACTGGTGAAACTGGTACTACAGGCGAGACTGGTACTACAGGCGAGACTGGTACTACAGGTGAAACTGGTCAGACAGGTGCAACTGGACCCGCAGGCACAGGCTATTACCCGAGTAACTATGTATGCCAAGCTATATTAGCCGCTGATCAGATTATACCAACAACATCTGATACAGTTATCCAATTTGTTGATGATTTTGATCCTCAGAATTGGTTTAACGCTGGAACTCGTCGTTTTGTTCCAACAATTGCTGGCTATTATAGTGTTTCTATTGGTGCGTGGTGGACTACTGCAGTACACTCTGGGGTAGGAATACAGAATAATATACAAATTCGCAAAAATGGAGCTACAATATTAATTATACAGGATGCTGCTATTACCTCTTCAGGATTAAGTATGGGAAATTCACGGCTTGTATTTATGAATGGCATTGCAGATTACATAGATGCAACTGCATACACAAGTGATGCCAGTGGGCAAACTCTACAGATTGGTACTGTATCTGGTAGTGGTACTTGGTTCTCTGCTTCACTACAGCTTGCAAGTGGTATTACAGGTTCAACAGGTACTACAGGGACTACAGGCGAGACTGGTACAACTGGTCAGACTGGTGAAACTGGTAATACAGGTGAGACTGGCACAACAGGCACCACAGGTACCACAGGTACCACAGGCACAACTGGTACCACAGGTATCCCAGGTCTTCCAGGTACCACAGGCACCACTGGTACAACGGGTACAACAGGCGCAGCCTATTATGGTGCATCATCTGCCGCTACCATCAACCCTAATAGCCCTCCAGTGACTCTTACAATTTACACTGACTTGCCTTTCACTGCAAACAACTATGTACTTGTATCAGAGGTTGCAAATCCATTCACAAACTACTTTTATGGGTATGTACAATCGTATAATAGTGGCACAGGACAAATAACAATTGGAGATATTTCACAGATTAACGGCACATTTGGTTCATCAACAACATACAATGTAAGTTTGGCTGGACAAGTTGGTCTTACAGGTTCATCAGGCGAGACAGGCCCTACAGGTGAGACTGGTAACACAGGTGAGACTGGTCCCACGGGCGAGACTGGTAACACTGGTGAGACTGGTAACACTGGTGAGACAGGGCCCACGGGTGAGACTGGCCCCACGGGCGAGACTGGACCCACGGGCGAGACTGGTACCACAGGCGAGACTGGTACCACGGGTGAGACTGGTACCACGGGTGAGACTGGTACCACGGGTGAGACTGGTAACACTGGTGAGACTGGCCCTACAGGCGAGACTGGCCCTACAGGCGAGACTGGTACAACTGGTGAAACTGGTACCACGGGTGAAACTGGTACCACGGGTGAAACTGGTACAACTGGTGAAACTGGTACCACGGGTGAGACTGGTTCTACAGGCGAGACTGGTATAAATGGTGCAGATGGTGCAAATTCACTAAGGTGGATTCATTCTAATCCTGGGTTTACGTCCAATGGATACTTTTCTGCAAACAACGCTTCCTTAGCAAATACAAGTGGGTTTGCATTTGCATATACAACAAATTCAGGTGTTTCAGCCGAAGGCTTTATGGATACAATCAGTGCCTGGCTATTAGCTGGAAATACAGCAACCCTACAAGTAACCGAAGTAGGCAATGCAAATGTTGTTGGTACATACAATGTCACTGGTATTACCTATGTAGGTGCTTCACCTCCCTACCCTCAGCAGTATTTAGTCACCACATCCTTCCCTGCAATTTATGGTAATGGAACCTATACGCCTGGTAGAGTATATGCAGGTTCGTATGTACTTAATGGTGCAAACGGACTAACAGGTTCAACAGGTGAAACAGGCACAACGGGCGAGACTGGTACTACTGGTGAGACTGGTACCACGGGTGAGACTGGTACCACAGGCGAGACTGGTACCACAGGCGAGACTGGTACCACGGGTGAGACTGGTACCACAGGCGAGACTGGTAATACAGGTGAGACTGGGCCCACTGGGGAAACTGGACCCACTGGTGAGACTGGTAATACAGGTGAGACTGGGCCCACTGGGGAAACTGGTAACACAGGTGAGACTGGGCCTACAGGCGAGACTGGGCCCACTGGGGAAACTGGTAACACGGGTGAAACAGGTACTACTGGCGAGACAGGTACCACGGGTGAAACGGGTACCACAGGCGAGACAGGTACCACAGGTACCACAGGTGCAACAGGAGCAGATGGTATTTCCACAGGTTTCATTTGGTTCTTAGATACTTCTGGTGGTGCTGCTCCTCAATCTGGTACTCTTCTTGCTATTCCAAATACTACAACCCAGACACTTATAACTTCTGGAAATATCACAAATACAAATGATGTATTATTGGCATCGTTTATAAGTCCAGTAAATTCGCTACCGAGTGTAGTTGTAATAGGCGGGTCATGGGAAATGAATTTATATGCATCTAATGCAACAACTGCTGGTGTATCATACTATTTCAGTGCTGCCTATGTTGATGCCGATGGGACAAGTAATAAAACATACTTGGCACAAGGGTCTAGTGTATCCGCAATTGCTATTACTGCAGGACTTCAGGCGGCATATAATTACTCTCTCTATGTACCTGCTACGACCCTTTCATCTCTCACAAAACGCCTCATAATTGAAGTGTATGGATGCTTTGATGGTAATAATCGCAATGTGACACTTGAATTCCGCAATGGAACTGTATCACACGTACATACAACACTTGCTGCCAATCCTATGAATGGTGCAACAGGTACAACAGGTACTACAGGTACAACGGGTACCACAGGTAGCACAGGTACTACAGGCGAGACTGGTAATACAGGTGAGACTGGTAACACAGGTGAGACTGGTAACACAGGTGAGACTGGTAACACAGGTGAGACTGGTAACACAGGCGAGACTGGACCTACTGGTGAAACTGGTAATACAGGTGAGACTGGTAACACAGGCGAGACTGGACCTACTGGTGAAACTGGACCTACTGGTGAAACTGGACCTACTGGTGAAACTGGACCTACTGGTGAAACTGGACCTACTGGTGAAACTGGACCTACTGGTGA
>JACCEA010045582.1_pt1 | contig 23100 bp, 18 predicted proteins | sample 7449851 | NCBI WGS metagenome assembly JACCEA01 (sample SAMN15323453, study PRJNA562643) | freshwater metagenome | isolation source: river surface water | place: USA:Blue River Watershed | collected 2017-08-18 | reverse complement strand
CCGCTCTTCTTTTGCTTGTTCACCAAGTCGGCTACCACTTGTTTGACCTCAACAGATAACTGCACAGGAACATACTTGACCACTTCCACTTCCACCCCTTCATTAAGCATGTCTAAACGAAAAAAAAGTATAGCGGTGGAATTTGTTTTGAGGTGTTGGTGGTGAAAAATTCGCTACTTTGAAAAAAAATGATGATGTTTGACATATATTTAGAGCGGCAGCTCGCGGTCACATTTTTGCTAGCGGGCGGTCACATTTTTAGCGCCCCAGCAGCAATACTGAATACGCACATACACAATATAAATTGGTAAATTGGCTGTATAAACCACAATTTGGAATTACAGTGCTCGGTGCTCCTCTGAACGTCATTCCCACTCTTCCCACTTGATTGATGCAGAGAAGATACATAGATATGCGGAGGGGCGGACTAGCAGAAGCAGAACAACAAGATTTATGGTCAAATTTGATGCATCTATGAACCTAATGGTCCACTTGCTTCATCAATTGAAAGAAACATGTCCAATACCCAGTTGTCAATCATTCCGTTTCTTTCGAAATCCAAAGATGATTTTGCATTGATGTCTTCGGTCACCGATATTGAACGCTCAAAAAAATTGCAAAACGAAAAGAAGAGTTTCGCTGTACTGAAAAGGCCTTTAGGTGCTTTGCATTATCGAACCAGATCTTTCCACCCCTTCAAATTACCGAGGAAATTGAAGAAAGGGACCTTATTGAAGCGACGTATTGTCGATCAAAAGTTATCGAGCATCAGTAGATTTTGTAGGAAACAACGCCGCCGCTTGTATTTTCAATCTCATCTTTTATTTGCGAGATACGCGGACTCTGCCAAACCAAATCGACTTCCTACCCATATTTGGCATCGCAAAAGATTCATTATGAAAAATCGCAATGGAATTGTTACAGCAATGCGAAGTTCTTGTCGTGGTTTCAAAGCGATTGACACGCAACGAAAAAAGAACAAGTGTTTTTTCCACGACCAATCATACCTTAGAACTATAGAACTTATTTGTACAAAGGAAGAACTTCTCTTGATATTCAAACATACTATGGTAATGTTTACCTTTTCATTTCAATATTGCATGTGACTTTTGTCCATTTATAAATAGGATACCAACTCCGACACATTCAGGCGATGGAGTACTTATACCTATTTCCAAGCCACAGAGTACTGTGCACTCATTCATGAATATGATCGGTTTCCATTAGGTTTGATCGGTCCAGTACAGATAATAATCAAAAACATGAGTTCGCTGCGATCAGTAACCCAACGAGTGCAGGTATTCCTTACACATATTCCTTTGGCAATGCTCTATTGATTTGGGTATGTCAATAGATTTGGCTGTGGTGTGAACCTTGCATACTTCATATGGTTCATGATGCTATTAATAATTGTATTTCACACGAGGATTTAAAAATTGAGCGCTTTCGTGTCTTAGACAATAACTTGTCAAGATTATTGCTTGTGGGAGAAACTTCCACTAATATCCTCAAGTTTTTAGTGCCTTCTGGAGTGGACAGTGTAGGTGGAGATTTCTTTGTTCGCGCCTCAGCAAATCCTCAATCTCTAAACAATGTATGGCAATGTGGGAAAATGTTATCATTAGATGTGATCGTGGAAAGGATTCATTCTTCTTCTGGGAGCCAACGACAATCGATAAAGACATTACACTGGCCTGAAGATGGAGTAAAATCAATTTTGTGGAACTTAGAGTCGATTAATGTTGCATGCGCAAATACAGTGGAGTGCTCTCGTCCAAATTTACCTTGGAAAAATGTCCAGATATTACTGGAAAATTCTCTCCGCGGAGACACTATAGATCTATCCAATCTAAATGAAAATATCGTGACCAAATGCAATGCTATTCCGATATTGTTGATTAGAAATAAAAAAAGCTTCAAGACTCACTCAATTCACGAAAAATGCTTGAATGGCTGGACAATTATACTCGAAAATAGGCATGTAAATGCTTTGATGCTAGCTATCACAGCAAGAGGTGGTATCGCTATTGGAGTTGAAGAGCTAGATTATTTGAAGCTAGTGAATGGTGTGACAAGTTTTCCTCGAGACTATATTGATTCTTTTGCGGGATTTTCTTTTTGGAAAGGACTGCAATTTGAACACGATGCGTTGGTGCGACGATATCCAAAAGGGAAGCAGCCAGCTGATCGCTTTACGCCTGTGGTATCTATGATGAATATTGGGAGAAATGATGGAACAAACAAAGAGATGACTGTTGTAAGAGCTTACGCCTATATGGAAGCATTTTCCTTACCGACATCATCCATTGTTTTAAGCAAGAGTACAGTTGACTACATCCATATGCAACTGGAAATTGCAAAAATGAATCGCCATGTTTTCAGTACCGATAATCCTACAATTAAATCTTCTCTCCCAATACTCCCTCACTGCACTTTCGTCCACGTTCAGTTGTTACCATTGGATAGAGGATTGATATTCTCAGGTTGCACTATTTTTGGGGCCCTCCATGAGGATCTTTTTCAGTTTGCCAGGCATCATATTTTGCATAAACGGTTTTTACAGAGCCATAGAAAATATGTAGATCGAAAATTGTTGGAAGAAGAAGCATTGCCCAAATGTTGGCGTGGTATTAATATTTCAAGTACTGGTGTCTTGAATCGTCCATTGTTGGGTGTTGTTACATCTGGTCAGCATAAACACTGTAACCGTGGAGATTTTGGAGCAATTGGTTTATGCGATGTAGAAAGAATCCATTTGTCTGCTTGCATGAACTTCGAGTTTTTAGGGCACCCGCTTTCACATAAAGTTGTGTTGTTCCAAAATCCTGGATCAAGCTTTTTGCGACCAGCATATTTGGAATTTTTATAACCTTCTTACGTGAATAATGAAATAGTGATCAAGGGATTTGCGACATGATTCAAAATTAGTGAACAATATAATTGATGTTGTTGCTAATGCCGAATAATTTTCAAGTATAGCGACTCATGATCATGTTGATCGAGGTAAATATTTTGGAAAATATTTTGGAAAATTCATCTATTTTGATGATTTTGATGATGCAGGCTACACATTTATATTTGGTTTCTCGTAATTTCAATTTGATATACATCAAACCGGGATTTTGTGATTATTGGGTAGACCGTCCAATTTCCCCTCTATCTTCTGGCGTTGAATCTCTCGTGCTGGTGACAACATCTCAGATCTTTGTGTGGCCTTGAATATTATCTACGTATTACAACGTCATGGACATGCTAGTAGCAACGTTGAATGATATAGATAAATATAATTCTCATCATATTTGACCATTTTCCGTGGAAGCAACAGCATTTTTTTTCAAGTCTTATCTTAATAAAACACAGTGAGGGTTCTATGATGTGGGGTAATTTCCTCTTTTACTTGTTCCCCCCAATTCCATAACAACCAATCAATCTCCACCGCAAGCAGGCTAATATTTTTCACAGATTTAAGCTTATCTCGAATTAACTCAACCGCAACAACAGTTGCAGCCCTTATTTCGGTTTCATGTTCACTGCCATATTCAATAAGACGCTTATCAGCAATTTTCGACAGAAGACAGGACGAATATTCCAAAACACCAACGTGCATCAGGATTTGAGGGATTCGATAATCTGCAAACATTGTAACACGGTCAATATCATGGAAAAAGTATGGGTGACACATATCCATAGGTCTCCCATACGCGCCCCAAATATCAGCAACAAATATCTGAGCTCGCTTATAAAAATGTACCAATCTTCCATTGTAAACAGAGGCGTCTCGAAATCCTATTTATGGATACCAATGATTTGAACGCTCATGTGATTAAGATGGTAACAATAGACCAACCTGGAAAGTGGCAGGTGATCAAAGAGACTACTTTACAAGCACTATTATTAGATCGGCGAATGATATTCGCTGCTAACCCTCCAAACTCTGGGAAACCATATTTTCAAAAGTAAGATGGAAAAATGACGAAGTCCACAACAAACCTTCTTTCAGCACCAAGCCAATTTCACGAACCCTTTGCACTCGTTCTTCAACTAATGGAATATCCCAACCAGGAATCCACTTGAGAAGAGTATCCACGTCGACTTTAACCAAATTATCTGCATCAAATGCTGTCGGGTCCTCCTCCAATACATTCTTCAGTCCAATGGCCAAATGTTCGTATTCCAACCCTGGGCAAGGCCAAAAACAGAAGTTTAAAGCATCCAATACAAGAATATACTGGGCCGTTAGAGGACCGGCAACAGCTGCATCTCCATTAAAATGCCAACCGCACGAATCCCATTGTATTTTTGAAAGAGCATCATTCACATCCATGGGAAATTTTGAATTATCCTTGATAAGGTTATCAATTGCTTGTTCCACAACACGCACTGATTGTGCATATTGCATCACATAACTGCATGTAGAGCGCACTGATTCAACAGCATTCATCGTAATTAACTATTGAATAATTATTGTAGCTGTTCCCGGAGTTGTTTTGGCGTGTATGGTGTACCATGGTAAAGCGCACAGAACGCACATTAACCGCACGTTCAGTCTTTGTTCCATCGATACGTGCTTTTCACCCCGTCACGCAATCATAGCTTATTTAGGCTTATTAACCGTCAGGCCGTACAGTGGGCTGCTGCTTCCTTGCTTGCTGCTGTGCTGCTGCTGCTGCGCTGCTGGGCTGCGGTGCTGACAAGCGGAAATAATATTCCGACAGAAGCATAGAAGCATACAATACCATAATGTGGTAATAATATTATACTTATTTCTTGCAAATGTCAAGTCTAATTGCTCAAAAGGATGTTTCAATGTAGAAAGATTGCACTGTTTGGCACCAGAGATGTTTGTGGAAGAATCCATAAAGCATTAAATTCAAGGCTTAACAGAACATTTTCGAGTCGCTTAAGAGATAGACCTCCTCCAGTGGTTTTAACCGAGCGAGCGGCGAAGAGAATAGGGGAACTGCTTTCGAGCAAGGACGATGCGGCGGGTGTCCGGGTCAGTGTCCGTCGAAGAGGATGCAATGGTTACTCCTACACTATGAATTATGTTACTCAAAATGACGTGGTCACAGCTAAAGATGAGGTGCTCAATGCGTATGGTATAACTGTCTTGGTCGACCCGAAGGCAATATTTTTTATTGTAGGAACCACCATGGATTTTGTGGAAACGGAGCTATCGTCTGAGTTCACTTTTACAAATCCTAATTCCAAAGGCCAATGTGGTTGTGGAGAGAGTTTTAATGTTTAATCATCTTTTCTTCAGGAAATTTCTGTTGTATGCTGTATTCTGGTTTGTATTGAAGAATATCAATCTCATTCATGACATCAAGACTTTGTAAATGGACGTTTCCTTTCTACCCCCAACCCCTACCATTGTCATCCTCACCAACGATACCGGATGTACTGTAAATCTGTTTTTGATATACAAAAATCGGAACAATTTTCTATATTTGGAACAATTTCATGGCCGCTGTCACATCCCATCAAGCGAAGAATATACAGCTGTAGATTAAGGAAATGGTATAGTAACCCATAAGAACAAATAATGTACATTGTGATTATTGATGATAAATTTAACCGGAGATCTCAAACGGGGCAAGTTGGCAAAGTCAAATATCATGTTCTTGCAAAAATGAACTACTTACTTAATAATATTCAAGAGGAAGTAGATCTAGTGTTCTTCAACGTCTTTCCACTATAACTATCAACTACACTAGACATCAGTTTGCTATCTTACCCCTGTTGAACTAGTAACTCTAACTCTGTATGGAGTGGCTGTGGCCATATGTATGAGATTCCATCTGAAAAGCAGTTTTTGACTATCAGAATATTTACAAAATAATGTACAATATTCTAGACAGATTATTAGGGATTTGGGATAACAATGTAATTGTTCCCAAATCCTTATAATTGAGTATTTATATATGATTCCTATGCGTTAAAAATTGGATTGCGAATACCATATATGGTATTGTATATTGCACAATATATTGTAGTGTTTGCGAAATTAAGGAAAAACGCGTTTCCTAATAATTTTACGTAAAAAGAGTACGTGAACTTTTCACGTAATATTTTTTGTTTGCGATTTTGCGGAATTGGGAATCTTCCTTAAAAAATATTATCAGCATACTCCCACAATCAATTCACTATTATCCTTGATGAAGGATCGTATTTGTTCCAAGTGCATCATCTTGTTGGATGCCTTCCATGGAAAGAACACATCCTTGCGAGTTTCTACATGCGTACTTCATGCGAGGGACCAAATGGAAACATTAGGAAAGGAATGATAACAACGACATGCCTCACAGGGAGTAAGTACAATATATCAAGCAATATTGATCATGTATTCGATGCAAATTCGAACTTCATGGATATTCCTCTATTTGTTTTGCAGCACGTTCATGGCAGCATGAACATCGATATTGACTGTTAACTGCTCGAGTCTGCTCATGCTAACACAATTTCCTCCATAGTAAATTAGCATTTTAACCTCTCTCAAGTTTCTTTTATATTTTCTTCTGCCTACAAAGTCTTGTCCATAGTAACTTTTATGTTAGGCACTAATCGCGACGAAATAATGGCCATGACTACAGCGACCCATCTTTCCAAAGGAAAGAGGTATATCGCACTTTGTGGAATCATCAAAGAAAAGATTGATCAAGCGATATGCTAGAAAGAGTTCTGAAATAAAGAAGAGAGGTGCACATACATAGTCATAGTAGATTGGAAATTAATACTTGACATACGTGCTTCTATGTACATGATTAAATTTAATGACATTTCACACCTTATGTCTTCAACCATACCACTATAATGTCACATCATACTATTCAAAACGCTAAAAATATTGCGCTAAACTTACTCAATCTCATCTATCCCTCACCGAACATAGGACCGACCGTACCACCTCACAAAGCGAATTCAGTACGGCACGAAAGGCATATCACCCATCCATAAGATAGATTAGCCCGCATCATTCTACAGGAAATACCAAGCACAGAATCGTTCAGGAGATTCTTTTGAACAGAAGAGCCACCCAAGGGCCAAGGTGAAGGATGTGGACGTGCGAACGATCTGGGTACTGGAAGAGATAGAGTTAAACAAAAATCAACTGATCACAAATACGCCATGATCAGAACTGAGTCAACTTCTCAAATCTACGCCCAAACTCAATCAAACCAATTCCCAATCTTATTGAGTGTGGCATATGTGGATATACAAAAGATTCCTCATATCACTCAAAGGACAAATCCTGTGGAAAGGTCCTCATCTTTGAGCTCTTGAATAGAAGGCAACTATTAAAGAAATAAGGTTTCTATCATGCCAACGACAGAAAATATCTTGAAATATCAGTTGGTAGTGACAGAACCTAATTCAAAAAAGTATGTATCGAGAAATTCATTGATATCCTAATAGTATTGATTTCATCAATATAAGGGAAAAATAAAGAGAAAAGGACAGTTTTGGGCACGACCTAATTTTTTTAAGGTAAAAGGATTTTAGGGAAAAAAATTATTAGGAATTTTACTTTTTCCTAATTTCGCAAACACTTGGAATGCTACACAAAATAAATGACCATTTGGTTCGTTTAAAAAAATCTGGAATCCATTTGATGTTACTTGCTGATCCATAGAAACATCATAACTATGACATCTCTTCGGGTTGCTATGAAACTCAGCATGGCAGAAGCCAAAGGACCCCTCATCAAGGAAGTTGAACCGTTAAGAGACCCTCCCGTTGGTAAGCCTTTTGTTTTCTAACTTTGTTATGATATTGGTGCTTAATAGATAAACTTCAAGTTAGAAAAAGAAATTCATCAATTGGTGAACAAAGCATTAACAGTAGCAGCAGTCGTGCCGCGAAAAAAGCAAGAAAGGAGATGATGAAGGAAGCAGATCGATCAACAAACAGAAGTTCAAATTCTTCAGTGGATACAACGGATAGAACTGCTACTGATGATGATTTTGGGGAAAAGAGTACCCGCAGCAATAGTCCACAGCTTGAAACTGTCGATTCTGTAGATGCCATCATTAATCCACCGCCCGAATTCGCAGAGAATCCCGAGGAATCATGTTCCACACCGGAGTTGTCATTTTTGGACCGATCAGAACAAGTCTCATCAGATTATTTTGCAGCAGTTGCAGAAAATTCAAAGAGCATCACTGATTGTAACTTGGAGTCTTCCATTCAATTTCCACAAGAACAACCACTATTGGAAGAGGGTACTTCTGAATCTGGGACATCAACCCTAATAGATAAATCACCTGAAATAGATGAGGAATTTTATAACCGCGACAAAGTTGATCAAAATGAGAAAATAGAGATTGCACCAAACGGTGTTGTGGAATGTGAAGGGAAAGAAGTTGTTGATGAGAATGAAGGTGCAGATGGTTTCACTCAAACAAAAAAGCAAAAGAAAAAGCGAACCCCTTCTATTCTGAAGGCTCTTGGTTTAGATGCTCTTCCTGAGCCCGAAATGGTAATAGGTATAGGATTTTCTGAAGATCAGCCTGAAGAGGACGGTGGGCGGCGGTATGGTTCAAGTAGAACTGCGGCTGCACTCGCTAAGACGAAATTGAGTACAAAAAGCAGTAAATCGAACCTGGTCGAGGGTCAAGAATATGATGGAGTCGTAAATCAAGCCACCGGGACGAGTAGAGGTAAGAAAGAGAAATCCAAGCAGGTTATAGAACCTTTAGAGTGGGTATGCTGTGATCGATGTTCGAAGTGGCGTCGTATTCCGTTATCTGCAAATATCAAAGATGGAGATTTACCAGATAAATGGTTTTGCGAAATGAGCACATGGAGCCATCATTTCAACTCATGTGATGCAGAGGATGAAGGTATGTTAATGGACGATTCAAATAGAGATTCCCATGCGAAACAAGAAGATATTGGCCAAGATAGGGGTTCTTCCAAAGGAACTAAGGGTAGGGGCAGATCCAGAAGAGACTACGATGGTGATATTCCCGATAGTTCCAAAAGGGATGGTGATTATTCGCGCAGAAGAAGTGGAAAGAATAATGCGAGGAATCTTCAGCATGAGAATACAGAGGATGCGCAGTTGATGAAAAGCGAATCTGATATAAATCCAAACATGGTCCAGACGTCAACCAATTGGGTGCAATGCAATAAATGTACTAAGTGGAGGAAAGTGCCATTATCTGTTGATGTGGATTCTTTACCTGATATATGGTTCTGTGAAAACAATTCTTGGAATTTTTCTGTCGCTCGATGTTCTGCAAAGCAAGAAGAGGATGACACAGGAGGTGATTTGCCAATTGCATCCGTAGCAGCAACAACAACTCAAAAAGAGAAAAAACCGAAGACAAGCAACAGAGTTGCTGGTAACAGCTCTTTTTCGATTGGACAGAATAGTCACCCCATAAATGGTCAAAATGTTGTTAATAATATTAACTGGGTACGTTGTGAGAAGCGGGACTGTAAAAAGTGGCGGAAGGTGCCCGGTAATATTGATGTCAGTAAATTTCCTGAAAAATGGTACTGTTACATGAATTCTTGGAATCAAGATCTTGCGACATGCGATGCACCTGAAGAGTCTGATAATGAAATTGGAATAGATTCTATTCCTACTTCACAATTACTCGTTCCACCAAATCAGAAAGCGCTTAGTTATCGCAAAATCCTTTTTGGTAATGATGGCCGAATGCGGTTATGTTTCACTGATAAAAACAAGAGCGGTACTGGAATTTTCACTTATATGCTGTCTCAACCACCGCTCTATAGCGGGGTGAATGATGAAGAACTAGATCCGCGCCGCAGGGTAAGTTATTGGTGGAGTAGTGCGTACGATGAATCCGCTGCACATACTAGTGGAAATTCATCAGCTACTATAAGATCCAAAATTCATGTGGATTCATACAATAATATTGATTCCACTTACATGCTTGACAGTATTCGTCGGATATATGACATTCCTTCTAAAGTTCCGTCAAATTTGTTCGCTAAGGAGTTCCACTTTCTTGGTCATCCCTCGAAACGTGGGAAGTCATTTCGCTTGTTGTCACAGCTATCCATTTTACAACGATTACAGGCAGAATGTACAGTTGTTCGTAGCTGCTTTCTAGCGCTATCCGTATCTTCTATGCTATTTTCGCGATTACAAGAAATGTTGAAATCGTCTCGCTTTTTGAATCCACATGTTAATGCATGTCGAGAATTCATGACGGAAGATGTCTTAAAGTGTACTGTGAGAAGAATGGAAGAAGTCAATGAGGTAGAAGTCTATCATTCGAAAGACTCGCAATTGATTGTATGTCTTCTCATGTCTACCGATAATTTACGTGATTTTGTTGCTTCGAAAAGTCCCAAACTTAGCAAAGGCAGTAACAAATTTCAGTATGACGATAAATGGGCCAAAGAAGGATGTCCCTTGAAATTGCGGAAGTTTTTTTTGAATAAAAATCATATTCTGAACCAACAATTCAATTTGAACAATATAGGTGAAAAAGGTTCTAGACGACAGAAAGTGCCCAAACAGGGGATTGCTGTGGTCAGTTGTGCTAAAAAGAAGCAAGACCAAGAAAAGATGGCGGATACAACAAATGACCAAGATCTTGATATTTCCATTATGCTGGAACAAGATCAAGAGCAGGAACGACGTGAATTGCAAGAACAAGAAGAGCTAGAACCATATGCCCATGAGGATGAACTTGACCCAGAAATGACTGGAGTTAGTCATAAAGTTGATGATTTTGATGAGGATGGAGAAATTGATGTTGGAAACGTCGATGTTCATGTTCCATATGTTGATGAAGTAGATATCCGTGTTATTGAATAATTGGTGAATATTTTAACCATCGTTCACATACTTATATTTTACTTTCACTAAAAAATGAGAAAATTGTTTGATTTTGAATTGTTAAGATTTATGAATATTGCACTCCGAAACTACAAATTTAGTTAACCTTATCCTTTTGAGCAAAGTGATTAATGATGTATTCAGGAGTCACCGACTTTGGTCTCTCCAGAGGCATTCCAAGAGCCCTGTCCCAGAATAATTGAGATAAAGCGCCCATAGCACGAGATACACCAAAGAGCACAGTGTAGTAGTTATATTCCTTAAATCCATAGTGCCACAATAGAACACCTGAATGAGAATCAACATTAGGATATGGGTTTTTGGTTTTGCCATGCTCAGTAAGAACTCCTGGCATAACTTCATAGATGGTGCTAACAATCTTGAAAAGTGGATCATTTGGTAAATACTTCAACGCGAATTGACGTTGACACTCGTATCTTGGATCAGTCTTGCGGAGTACAGCGTGACCATAGCCAGGAATGACTTTACCAGCCTTCAAGGTTTCCCAAGCGAACTCAGTGATGGTTTGGCGATTTACTTCTTTGCCTTCCTTAATGAACTTAGCTTGTAATTGCTGAATCCAGGCTAGAACTTCCTGGTTAGCAAGACCATGCAACGGACCGGCCAATGCATTTAAGCCGCCAGCGAAAGACAAATATGGGTCGGACAACGTGGAGCCAACTAAGTGTGTGGTATGAGCAGAAGCATTACCGCCTTCGTGGTCAGAGTGGATGACCAAATACAAACGCATCAATTCATCGAAGTCAGCGGTGTCATAACCCAACATTCTATTGAAGGAGGCGGAATAATCCAGCTTTCCTGAGGTATCCTTGATTAACATACCATCCTTGAAAGTGCAACGGTAGATTAATGCAGCAATTTCAGGCAACTTGGCAATGACGTCAAGAACATCCTCTAAAGTGTGTTCCCAATATTGATTTTTATTCACACCAGATTCATAGGCTTTTGCGAACTTGGAATTTGTTTGGCATGCCATGAGAGCCATAGATAGTTGAGTCATCGGATGCATGTTCTTTGGGAAAGAACGAATTAATGGCTCAACGTGGGCAGGAAGTTTAGAACGATGGCGCAATTCCTCAGTCAAAGAACGTGTTTCCTCAATCGTTGGAACATTCGAAGTCAACAACAGCCAAATCAAAGCTTCAGGCAGTGGTTCTCCCTGTCCAGCTGGTCCCTTGAATGTTGGAAGCTTTGCTTGCAATTCAGGAATGGAGTATCCACGGAAGCGAATACCTTCATTAGCATCAAGCAACGATGTCTCGTAATACATGCACTTAACATCTCTGCCTCCACCGATGCATTGGTCAACAGTGACCTCACCTAAGGAACGGTGACCATATTCCTTCTTCAGTTTCTTCAAAGCTTCTTGCTTAGCGGGAATCTGGTCCTTTAAAACCTCCTTAAGACTTTTGTTGGACATATTTCTGCGACCAGCAACGGTCAAAGCCTGTCAAAACAAATTCGACTAATCTCACAAGTTTCATAAAGGTAAAAAGGTAGACTTACTTGACGGAATACAGAAGTCGTGCGCATCATCATTCAGTGCAATCGTAAAAATCGGACCTGAGTAAATTGGTGCTTTAGAATTCCAAGATATTATGGAAACACATCATCCGCCGAAGCGTTGGAATATGGAATATCCACTCGTTTCCATTTTTGGAATTTCGGGGGTTCGAAAATAGCTTTCTTAATTAGGCGCATGCTGTTCCATGTCTTCCACTATTTATTCATATTGTAATAGAAGTATCATACTTCTACTATATCTATTACTATTCACAGAATCTACACCAACTGCACAAGATAATCTATCAGTTTGCTATCTTATCCCTGTTGAATTTTGGTACTATACGCACAATACACAATAGAACTGTGTCAATTGTATTGTTTCGACGGTTATTAATTAAGTTAACAATAAAAGCAAATTCAATTTGACACCACATATACAAGACTCGTCAAGTCAAAAATGACCCAAGATAGAATCTCGCTTGATCAATGAAAGATCCTTATACATCTTATTGTAGAAGTAACTTATTAGAATTAAACGAAGATTAATGCTGACAGTTTTCTATTCATAGGATCAATGCAATCAAAGCATAGCCAACTGTAGCAATCAATACAATCGATAAAAAAGACATGATCATCCCTGTCTTTAAAAAATCTTGAACATTCAAGTATGGGCGCTGAAAGTCATCAACAATCAATAACGAATTAACATTCGGAAAAGACGAAAATGGCAACCCCATTGCACCTGAGACTAAACAACAAAATGACCACAGCACTACGGTACACAATATATTATCCACTTACCTGAAAATGCCGTCCCAATCACCATCATTTGTGGAATTCCGAGAGTAATTCCGATATTAACAATAATTGGCATTAATATCAAGGAAGCAACGGTATGAGATATAAATGTGGCTACTGATCCAGAGAATAACAAAATAAAAACAAATGCGAGCCATGGATTTGATAATGGCAATGCTAACACAAAAATAACATTCAAATATAATCGTTAATCAATATCACACCTACCAAATGTTATTGCATCAGACAGATATCCCAACAAACCAGAAGATTGGATTGCCTTGCCCAAAACATTACCACCTCCAACCAAGAAGAGAGTATGCCAAGATAAACTATTAAAATCAACCTTTGCACAGATGCAAAATAGAATCAGCATGAACAGATAAGGATATTGATTAAATGCACTATACCTCGGACAGCATTCCACTGCCAAACATAATAGCAACAAAACATAATGATACAATTCCAATATCTCCAAAAACAGGCTTCAAATAGGTGAAAAATGCAAACAATACCAACGTAAATAAGGTAAGGCTCATCACCGTCACATTGCGCTTGCTCAACACGTTACCACGCTCGTATACAATGGCGGGAATCGATTGAAGATCGTTTGGTTGAATAAAATAGATAATCAAACCCCAAGCAACCACAGTGCAAAGCGAGCAAAATGGTATAGAAACCAATAACCATTGCCCAAATGATATTGCAATATCATTCTACCCGAAGCACAACAAAAATTGTGAAAGGAGAAAGTACGACAAGATAAATTACGACTACCTGCTCCAAATAGTAAACAGCCAATACATTCTGCAAACTTGATATCGGTGTCATCATACCACCAAAATTACAGGCGTACGCAAGACCTAATAGCAATGCTTTGGAAAACCTGACGATTTAAAGAGAGTAACGGACTGATCCCAAACAAAATCTTAATGAAACGGACCTCGAATCTGTCGGTAGATCTCTGACAATTGGTAAAATAATTGCAGCACATAATATCGGTGCAGTGTGATTACTGATCCACATGGATAGAAATAAACCTAAAAACATAACGGCCAAAATGAACAACTTTGGTGTTGAGCCATAATATTTCTGTAATTTAGAGGCAACACGTAATTCCAATTGACATCGTGAAAACCCGGTAGATATTGTGTAACCCCCTAGAAGAAGCATCGTCGTGTGATTAAATATGCTGTTCATTACAAATTGGGATGCTTCCTCCGCATTCATAAGCCGCGATGAATCTTTCGGATCCTTGAGAACACCCATCAAAGTTACCAAAATAGGGATAAGTAACGCAGTAGCAAAATATGGAATGGCCTCGGTAATCCACATGAGAATTACAAATAGCAACAACGACATACATCTGCTTGCTGCCGCATCACTGGCGATGATGTTGGGCAAGCAAAGGGTAATTAAAAAAGTTCCAACAGAAATTAAAATTCCATTCAATCGTACAGAAGGAAAGATTTCATCCAACGACTTCGTTTGACGTTCTGAAGCAAACCGTTCCCACTCCAACAACTTATCTCTGCTGACTAACCCTGTCACAATCTCCAGCAATTGAGAAGGCTCAGATCCGTTGCAAAACGCCTGCTTGTCGACCGTTACGAGCCAAGGATCGAGGTTTTTTTCATTGAACACTTTGTCATACTTCTTAATGATCTTGTAGAAAGCTGTGCGATTAAGACCAGAATAACTCACTAACGCTTTCAAATCGATATAGATATCTCGCAATCGTAGCAGGTAGGATGTATTACTGCTTGTATGATGAGATCTATAAGTATTTTTCCGCTCATTGAGAATTTCCTCCAAGGAAATACGAAGAGATGCCAGTTTACCAATATAAAATTTATTAATCCGGTCAATTTCTTTGTTGATGACAGCAAAAAAATCTGTCCCTTCATCAAACCCTCCAGTAACATTAGGAACTAATAGAGGTTGCTCATCACCCGAAGAATGCAATTTCATAACACCATCGAAATTTTGATACGAGTTTTGCTTCCTGGAACTTGATGGGGTATTTTCACTTGAACTGTCGACCGAGACCAGTTTCACAGGCTTGGTGGAATCATATGTTGATCCATGTCCTTTCGCCATTTTATCCACAATCTTGTCTGCCAAAAATTTCTTCCTATTTATAATGCGCTTCAATCGGTCATATTGAACATACTATCGCACTCACAATAAGAGTAACAGTGTAAAACAAATTTATAATACTTACATATTCCCTCCATGGCTCATATATACTAAGTTGCAATTGCTTTCCAAACTTCATAATTCAATAAACTGTGAAGTCGGCTCTTTGGCAAGCCTAACGGTAAAAGATGAATAATAATAGATGATGCCACTAATGATATACGACACCACTGTTTGTACAAGCAGCGATATTGGATCTAGATGTGGGATAACAGCACCAAACAGATTACTTACATACAAAATAGAAGATGAGCAGATGAGCTTCAGAAAACAAAGGGGGTGGCGTTACATATTACATATAAAACGTAACAATAATGCATATATTATAATGGTCAGGTTTTAAGTATTTGGGATGTTATTTAGGCCGTACATATTTTCGCAAACACTGTAAATAAAACAATAATTCAAATCAAATTCAAATCTCTGTTGTAGTTTTGCACAGAAATCCCCGAACTATGTTCATAATTGGCTATTATTTCCTTAGTAACAAAGTGTCCTGCATTTAGGCGAAAGAACGACAGTGGTTTGGTCATGATAAGTTCATTTGACGATGCGGCCTCATCATGTGCTATTGATGGGTTGACGATCTTTTGGTATGTAGTAAACTTTGGCTTTGTCACTAATCTCAGTTTTTAATTTCCAGCAAGCGTTTTTCTTCGAGCACGGAGGCCTATAGTAATGTTGACAGTGAAGAAATAGAAAGGCTATTCGATGCTATCATGCAAGGTGAAGCATCGCGGAACGATCTCGAGCGAACATCAAGCTTGAGCATTTTATGGCGATGCTTGTCAAAGGTCGCTGACAGTATCAACGTTCAAAAGTTTTTTGTACTAGATAACCTTGATTTAAGTAATGTTACTGAAGATATATCTAGATTCTTGGGGGCATTCATTTCTTCTTCAGAGGTAATCATAGATGCTTCATCAGATGGTTCAGATATTGGCAATCGCAACATAATCAATGTCATTGACACATTGGAGAAAATATTTGTACCTACTCATCAACAAAATCGGAAAGCGGATATTATTGTTCAATTGATAAAAGAATACAAAGATTGGTTTAATTATTGTTATATGTTTAACCGTCGAACTGGCAAGCATCCAAGATCAGCTTTAGATATCATTAATCATCACTACCAGTCTCATAAACCAGACAACGGTATAGATTCGTCTATCCCAGGTGAAAGTGATGAAGATATATATAAGGATGAAGAAGATCACTTGGGTGACAGCTTTGCTCATGAGAATTTCCCATCTCTTTCTGCTCCAAATGTTGCTCCACTCAACCCATTTTCTAGTGAAACCTATGTGTTACCTCCGATGAATCCCATTAGTAGAGAATTGTCTTATCCGTCGGATGATAATTTGGTCAAAAATTCAAGTGAGGTGAATGAAATTCCGTTTGCTCCAGATGAAGCATCAATTATTAATTCCTACTACACAAACTGGAGTCATGTCGTGGAAGAAGATGAGGACTCTGATGCAGATCCAACTTATTTCGTCAGTCGAAACATCAACAAGAGAGTTACTCGTTTGAAATCATTGTCAAGAGACAATTCTTTAAGAGGGGTAAATCATAAAAAAAAAGAGAAACGTTTGACCAGGAGACGTTCCAACTCAGATCCCCCCGTAGACCCTAATTCAAGTCGACTGGGAAAGTCAGTGACATTTGCCGATCAACACCATCTCCAACTTAACAGCTCTGAGGAATTCGATAGTAGAAATGTACTAAGAATGGAAGATAGTGCTGGAGAGGAATTTGATCGTAGTGAAGGGAACATCAATGACTTGGTCAGTCCCACGCAGAAAAATATTGAGAAAAAAGGGAAGAGATTTATTTTCTCAAGTGTGGAGGTTAATAGCTCAAACGATATGGTGGAAGGCTTTGATAGTGCTGAAGATAGTTCGCCTTTAAAAGCTGTCGACTTTTTAAATAGAGGGTCGGCCCAAAATGGCAGAGATCGAGGAAACAGTGATAGTAGCTTGGAACTTAGCGACCATGAGCGGACTAGGAGATTTTCTGAAAACCGCACAGATGCGAATGACTTACGTAACGGGTATGATTCCGCACTAGTTGATCCGGGTAATATAGATAAGAAACATGCAAAAGAAGTCTCAAGGAGTATCTCCAAGCGAGACCCTTGGCTTGCGAATTATGCTACTCAGCGATATCGCAATCCTCTGGATGCTTCTGTGGAAGAATCAAAAATTCAAGAAATCAAATCTATGCTTAGTTCCTCCATTTCTGATTCGAACAACCAAACCCGCTTTGAATCAATGCCTGTTTCTGATCTCAACCACCAGATTTCTTCATCACAGTATGAGAGTCTTGACGGATCTTCTATCGACAAGAACTCTATTCTTTCTCCCTCGGTTAAAATCCCTTCGATACAATCAAGTCCTCACCGATATGCAGGATTTGATGTTGGAAGTGATTCTGATTCTGCACCTTTTTCTCCGGGGTCCAGATCATCATCAATGTCGACAAAGTCTACAAATCCAGGCCGACAAGAAACATTAAATCGACTGAAGCAATCTTTTGTCAGGATGCAAGAAACTAAAAAGAACAATTATAACCCAGACAATCTTTCTACTGCCTCCCCCACGAAATATCAAAGCAAATTTTCACAAAAAGCTATCTTTGATCATGGTTCACTGTTTGGCTCCAATGATGGAATATCATCTCCCCAATTATCTCCTTCAAAAGCTAGGCAATATAATCACAGGTCTTCACCTAGTAAAATCTCTCTATCCAGTCTTCCTGCTGCTACAATACCACTTCGAAAAGGAGTTCAAAGTGGGACTTTGAATTCCGCCATTGGAGATAAAATAAAGATGCCTATGCAATTAATTTTGGAGAAAAAGCCTGTTAGTATTATCAGGAATGAAGTGTTTACCCTTGTACAAGGGCGTCGTAGAACTCTGACTGTGCCATCCAATCTGGTAGAAGGTGAAGATTCGATCGATTTGAAAACATCTTATCCCAGAAGTGTGGTGGGTATGTCCTTAGATTTGCCTCTTCTTCAAACCCAATCCAATAACTTGCTTCTTCGCGACCAAATGATTTCCATAGAAAATAGGTCATTGGTATCAATTCAAAATAGCTCATTCCAGGTTGTCCCTTCACCTGTCGATTTGCCAGATTTGTCGGAAGTAGCGCTTGAAACGGGGGTTATTATGGAAGGATTTTTGAAAAAGAAATCTTCTACATTTGGAATATGGCAACAAGTAAGCAATATTGCAGTATCTACAATCTGTGGTAAATGCATCATATTTGTGATAGAACTTCTTTATTCTGAAAGAATCTGAAGTGTGCTTTTGTGAATTGCAGGTTTTTGGAACAGCTGTAGACTCAGCGTGGGGGAAGGTCCCACTTCGTTTCAAAACTAGCATTCCTATAAGTAGAGTTGAATCAGTCGAAACGGTTGGATCAAAATCATCCCATGGTAGGGAACATCATCACTTTCAAAAAGATCACCTTAGTTTTTCATTAATCAATTACCATTGCAGGAAGAGAATTTGTCATTAAATTTAGTTCGAACTCACCCACTCGACACATTCCTTTTTTCTCATTTGCTAAGAAGTCAGCACTAAACAAAGCTCCCGCATGCGTGAATGTTGATAGTGAAGGTAAAGATTCTGATTCCGTCAGCGATAACGGCAGTGTGGCTAGTTATAATTACTATGGATCAACGATAAAACAGATTTCACTTAAAGCAGAATCTGCTGAGGTTAGTGTACGTGGCCCTTGACATTTCGCATCGTAATTTCCCATTATTTGCGTAGTTACGATTGTTTTGGGTTACCCTGATCAACAACGCACTGACAGCTTTGCGCGACGAAATAGAATAATGGAATTGTTGGAGTTTTCACTCTGTGTTTGTTAATATTGGTTTGTGGTACAATTTTCTACTCAAGGTACCACACGACAAGTCATATCACGCTGAAACTATTCTGAATGTTCAATAGCAATAGTTCCAGTATGATAGCATGATCTTATTTTTGGCATGTGTTGTTGATATAATTTAGGCAGAACAGTGCAGGTAAGCAATGGTGGCAGTTTTGGCGAGTTGCGTTTTTATGATTGAAAAGATGGTTTTAGAATCTGATTATGGTTTCATGATTTGATATTTGACAACAAATAATGTCTGCAATTTAACAATTACAAATTTCTTGATACAAATAACTTTCGATCGCACTTATAGAATTTGAGATATGTCCAATACTCATCAAAGATGCCTCCTGAAAAATGTGCCTATAGGCCCCATTGTAGAGAATATTTCTCGCTTTGTCGCAAAACAATTGCAAATCTTGCATCCCATAGGGAGAATCAAAAGTGATAACGGCAATCTTAATCTCACTCGAAGCGTTGGCAGAACTGGCAACAGTTGCCGAATTGAAGTAGCTCTGAAAATTGCTGGACTCTTCTAGTAGAACCCACTGTATTGATGGGGTCGCCCATTCTAACAAGGACGTAAAATTTTCGTGTGAGGAATTGAGCCGATCCACGAATCGTAATTTCTTATTTTTTCTATCAAGTATCACTTCGATTTTACTGGCCAAATTGTATTTTCCCATGGTCTTTGTTGGAGAGGACCAACCGTTGGAGATGTAAGCCCTATGCAGATGATGTACAGTCGAGGATAAGATTTGGCTATGTTTAAGGTCACCATGTCTGCTCCTTTCTGATTTCTTCAACGACGTGATTGTTCTAAATAATGTCGACCTCACATCGATCACTTTGCATTGGGTGGTGACAAAATGATGAGGCCACAATATATATTGTCCCTCATCATAGCATACAGCATTATTGGGAACAAATATAGGCCACAAATCACAAGCTATTAAGTAACCAATCTCATCACCGTCGACAGATTGTTTTGTTACTTCCCCCTCAACTTCTACCAAATATTCATCAATGCCCCTGATATATATTGCACATGAAGATTCCAATGCCAATGAAGTAAGAAGCACTGCGTAGGAGTTTTCTATTCCACAAAGATTTATTGGGGGTTTCAAAAGGACTGTTTCAATTCGTGAATCGACCTTGATGGATCGAAAAGCAGATATTAGCTGCTGATAAACCCAAACTGACATAGGAGAATGAACTTCTGCAACGATTGTAATCATGGAGCAACTTTCAACTGAATCAAGAAAAGATTGACACCATTCCAGCAATAGTTTTGGTCGCTCTTGACAAGGAGAACAGGTATAAGCAGCAGGATTTAGATAATGGTGGCAACACCGAGAGATATTAAAGCGACGAAACAAAAAGCTATTATTATCATCATTTATAGATGATGGAACAGGAACATCCTTTATTATTGATGTTGGATGATTAATGTTGTTATTATCATCAAAGCAAAGAAGTTCTAACGGGGGAAATTGAAGTTCCTTGCTGATTTGATTTAATGCAAGTCCAAAACTAATCGAAGAAGGTCCAATGCAAAAAACACGATGCTGTAAAGTCATGGAGATGGAACGCTGTGGACCACTAAAAATATCAATAATTTTAAAATAACATCCCATCATAAGATTCCAGATTTGATTTTATAACCGAAAAAAATTCTCAGCTGCCGGAATCGAACCAGCGACCATATGATATTTGTTCACTACAACTACAGTCATATGCTCTACCAACTGAGCTAAGCTGAGGTGAATAACCGAGGAATATTAATAATATAAAGATATTAACAATAATTTTTGTTCGATGAAATACAGTGTACCATGTATCCAGAATCAACATCACACAATCACATAATGGATAGCGGGAATTTTAATGGTATGTCGGAGGAAGAGAACATTGGTGCTGGTGTCAAACGGTGTGCAGAGCTAGATGAAGAAGATGAAATCATCATGAACGCAGACTTGTTGGTTACGCGTTCAAGTGAGCGACGAAGAGTTCTTTTTTACTCTAATCGGAGTGATTTGCCCTATAATTTGAAAATATTAATGAAGTATAATCAACATATCGAAGAATTGGCTGCAGACGAATATTTTAATCGAATGGTACAGTTCAAGAATGAATTTCGCGACCAAATCACTCCATCTGAAGCAGAGGCAACAGCTGCAGAAAAGCATAAATCTTTCCAGGTTGCAGTGGATTCCTTGTGTTCCGTCTCTTACAAGTTGAATAGCTCTTTATTGGACGAACTGGAAGAGCTCAAAAGAGGAAATGTTGACCCGAACAGCTTTTCTGGTGTAGAAGTGTTTCCTCAATGACTCCATTTGAAAAGTTGCTTTGGAACTGTTTTTGTTCAAATTGATGACTCGATTGGTTGCTGTATATATAATTAACTTGCTTCAATAGAACGGCCATCGACGTCCTTGGCAGGTTGATTTGCAGCTTTCTTGGGAGTCTTGCTTCTGGTTGTAATATTGTCTTTGTCTATCCCCGAAATTTTGATACCGTCTCGTTATTAGTATAGAACGATTCGTCTTCTAGAAAGACAGGAGTAAGATAGCAGACTGATGAAAGGTTAGACAAATCATTGGTCGTCTATTGGTTGTGAAAATAGCAGTAGTTTGTAAATATTTCTTTCACGGTAGTGGTTCCAGGTTAATGTATAAGTAACTGATACAAAACTCTAATTTGAACTAATCTATGCTACTTCCTATACTGAGGAAGTATATTCTTCATTTCTTTCTTTATTAATACATTAATTGTGGGTTACTGCATTTTCACTCGGTTTTGCATCGTAATAATTTTTCCAATCTGCAATCACCCATTGTGCTACAGAAGTAAATTCTTCATCATTTACTGAAAATTCCTTGTACCAATCCGCTTTGAATGGATCGTGATGTTGCAAGGAAATTTGAATACATCTATGACGGCAAATTTGAATTCCAACTTCAAGACATACAACGGCCACTATATGAGGTTTAGATGTGGAAAAGCAAGGAGATGACATGCAATCGTTCAGTAGAGCCCAACCAATATAAACCGGTGCTTGAGAAAGACACAAATATCTGTTAGATTAAAAAACTTAAGAAAATTGACCATTAATCGTTGATTGATGCTAAATACCGTGCAACGTTTAGAAGATATGCATGTGGTAAATCAATTTCAACATGAAACTTCATAATACGTAAAATTTCGTGTTCCTTCTCAACAATTCGGTGTTTTGCATCAACATATGCCTAATAGCAAGGACATAATCAAAACAAAAAACAGACATGAATTGTTTAATAATACTTACTGTATCTAATGTCCCTAGTGATATATCGGGATTCTCAAGAATCGCAATGATATTATAAATGTCTCGGATGGATCTATGATTTTCTGATAATTTACAACTTAAATAAATTGCAGCTGTGACTATTTCATTTTTCTCGTCATATTCATCACCATACTGTCCGGAAAATAGTTCATAATTGTACAAATAAGTGGTAGCTAAAGCAGCACAAGTCTAATAATGTTCCACATGAGGACTGGAGGCAAAGTATTGTGGATGATCTTACGTTAGGTAAAAGCAAGTATTGAATTGCGTCAAAAATAGTGGAGCTGGTGCATCTGAAAACCCGATTATTCTCATCCGATTTTCTAGCATCTGTTATTGTCATCGCAAAAATACTAGAAGAACCGCAAGAACAGGAGTCAACATGGAGAGAGTTCCAACAATTTGGGAGAATAGCGCACAGTACAATAATTAATAGAAAAGATGGGACGATGGGACAAGGGAATACTGTATGGTGTCGGTGCCGCGCGTGTGGCCACTGCTGCTGCTGCTGCTGCGCTGCTCTGCTGCTGCTCTT